>Ga0193729_1000031_pt1 | contig 66676 bp, 70 predicted proteins | sample U1c2metaG_FD_143036 | JGI IMG/M metagenome (GOLD analysis project Ga0193729, IMG submission 143036) | Soil microbial communities from a riparian zone of the East river system, Colorado, United States - U1c2 | ecosystem: Environmental > Terrestrial > Soil > Riparian zone | place: USA: East River...
CCTTGATCGCAGGTTCGGAGCCCCTACGGGTGACGTTGCGATGGCCGAGCGGCTTGCCGCTCTTCGAGGCAAACACCGGATCGTCGTCTCCCGAGAAAGGCGAGGTCAGCTTGAGCGCCGTGAGGAACTTGACGACGTCAAGGGACAGCGGCACGCGACGTACGCCGGCGTTGCTTTTGGTGAGCGCGTACTCACCCAGGCGCGTCCACTGCCTGCGCACGTGAAGCTCGCCTTCGTGCAGATCGATGTCCTTCCACTGGAGCCCGAGCAACTCTCCCAGCCGCAGGCCGGTGAAGAGCGCCAACCGAAGCACCGGGCTGTAGTCGTACCTCGCCTGCGGGAGTTTCGCGAGACGCTCGGAAGCCTCGATGAGCGCGTCCATCTCCTCATCGGACCACACATGAACGGGCTGCTTCGGTTTCGGCTGCGGCCTGTCATCGCGGGTCACAAGACGCTGCAAGGATTCGTCGCGATCAGCTTTCGTTCTGCTCGATACGTCCCCAGCCATCGTCTTTGGCGACCACCTGACCGAGTGGGCACGCGAGGGACATCGAGCCGACGGGCACGGCCATTGCAGGGGACCGCAGACGTTGTATCACCGCCGTCGACGGTTGCCGCGTTGCGCGCCCGCTACCCGGTCGAGATCGGAAGGCTAGCGCCGGGGGGAAGAATCCCCTCGACGCCTCGTTTCACCCTACGTTCGCCCACACCTCTCGATCTCTCGGGACGCGAACCGATTTTTTGCAGCCCAGAGTCCCGTTGGGGAAACCGTCCGCTCTCCCTTCGGTTTTTACTCGTACTGGAGTGCTTCGAGGACGTTGAGCCGGGCAGCGCGTCGGGCTGGGAGGATCGCGGCGAGCAGGCCGGCGATGATCGCGGCGATCACGAAGACGAGGATCGAGGCGGTGGGGACGGCGAAGCCGATTCCGTCTTTCTTCAGCGCCTGGGTGACCAGGAACGCGAGGAAGAAGCCGAGCGCGAGCCCCAGAGTCGTGCCGATCAGGGCCGTGATCACGCTTTCGTGGCGGATCATGCGCCGCGTCTGGCGGCGGGTCATGCCGACTGCTCGGAGCATCCCGATCTCGCGTGTCCGCTCGAAGACGGTGAGGACGAGCGTGTTCACGATCCCGAAGAGGCTGATGATGATCGACAGGGCGAGCAGGACGTAGAGGAGCATCAGGAGCTGATCGATGAACTTCGACTGGTTCTTGCGGAACTGGCTCTCCGTCTGCAGCTTCACGTCCGGGAACGGTGCGAGCGCGTGTTTCAGCGTCGCGGTGTTGGCCGGGTTGGCGCCGCCTCGGATGTTCACGAACTCGAAGACGTTCGTCGGCTGCGGGTAGACGGCGTCGAAGGCCTGCTGCGAGATGATCACCGTGCCGAACGCGGGCGGCCCCTTCGGGGCCTTGTAGATTCCTCGCAGGACGAGTGAAAGTCGCTTCCCGGTCGGCGTCTGCAGCGTGAACGACTGGCCGACGTTCAAGTGGCGGTGCGCCGCATAGTCCTTCTCGAGAATCGCGCCGCTCGAGCCGAGGGCCGCGGGTGTGCTGTTCGAGCCCTCGACCCAGTTGATGTGGATGACCTTGGCGACGTCGCCGTTGACGCCGCTGACCTGAACGTCCTTGCCGAAGGCGCGTCCGTCGCCCGCGCGCTCACCGGAGACTGCTGTGACGGACGGGAGGTGCGCCAGGGCGCGCTCGGACGCGGGAGCGAACGGCGTGAACCCGTCCGGGGACGTGACGGCGTAGTCGCCGACGAAGCTCTGCTTGAGCGTGTTGTGGACGGTCGCTCGGATCCCGGCGGCGAGAATCGCGACGAAGGTGACGAGCGCGATGCCGATCATCAGCGCGGCTGCCGTCGAAGCGGTGCGCCCCGGGTTGCGGATCGCGTTCGAGCGCGCGAGCCGACCTGCGCTGCCGCCGATCTTGGTCGCCGGCCAGCCGAGGACAGCCGCGAGCGGGCGAACAACCCACGCCGAGATCAGGGCCACGCCGACGAAGAGAAGCAGTGCTCCGGCGCCCATCGCGAGAAGATGCTGCGCCGTCGAGATGTGGTGCACGAAGAAGCCGTAGAGGAGCAGCGCCACCCCGAGTGCCGCGATGATCGCCTTCAGCGGCGGCCCGAGGAACGCAAACCGGCCCGGTGGAAGCGTCGCTCCTTCTCGGACGGCGGCGATCGGCGGCACGCGTGTTGCGCGGAGCGCGGGCCTCAGACTCGCGAGCAGCGTGATCACGATTCCCAGGACAAGGCTGACGACGACCGTGCGCGTCGCGAAGACCGTGGCGCTCTTCGGGAGGCTGATCCCGATCGAGGACAGCAGCCGGTCGAGGCCGACGGCAAGCCCGAAACCGACGAAGAGGCCAAGCGCCGCGGCGATCACGGCCGTGATCAGCCCTTCGATCAGCACGGAGAGGAGCACCTGGCGGCGTGACGCGCCGATCGTCCGCAGCGTCGCGAACTCGCGCATCCGCTGCGCCACGGTGATCGAGAGTGTGTTGAAGATGACGAAGGCGCCCACGAACAACGCGACGCCGCCGAAGGCGAGCAGGAATTTTTGGATGAAGCCGATGAAGGAGACGTTCTTCGTCTCCTGCTTGACCTCGGCGCTGGTGGTGCGCACCTGCGCGGTCGCCGGCAACACCGGCGCGATCTCGGCGGCGAGCTTCGCGTCGGAGACCCCGTTCTTGGACGCGACCCGGATCGTGTCGAACTTGCCCTCCTTGTTGAAGAGGCGCTGCGCGGTCTGCAGGTCGAAGATCGCCATCGTGGCCGAGCCGATGCTGGCGACGGAGCCGAACTTCGCGATCCCCGAGACGCGGTAGTGGCGCTCCGGACCGCGGGCGATCACGCCGATCGTGTCCCCGACCTTGTATCGCTGCTTCTTGGCGACCGCGCTGTCGATCGCGACCTCGCCCGACCCGGTCGGCCAGGCTCCCGTGACGAGCGTCAGCGCATTGAAGCGCTGATCACGCGGATCGACGCTAAAGGCGAGGGCAGGCGCGCCGTGGGTGACCACGGTCTTGCCGTTGCGGCCGACGATCTTCGCGGTGTCTCTGACCGAGCCCTCCGCTGCCCCGACGTCCGGGAGCGCCCGCACCCTCGTGAGCACCGAGGCCGGAAAGCCGCCCGTGAGGGCGGCGTTGCTGTTCGAGTTCGAGATCGCCGACCGCGCCGTGATCACGGCGCTGGTGTTCCTGTACGACTGCGTGAAGATCGTCGTGAAGCCCTTGTTGATCGTGTCGGTGAGGATGTACGTGCCACTGACCATGGCCACGCCGAGCACGATCGCGAGCGCCGTCAGAGCCGTGCGGAGCTTCCTGCCAAGCAGACCCCGGAGCGCGACCTTGATCACCGGCTGAGTTCCTCCATCACCGTGACCACGTCATGGGCCTCGACGCGACCGAGCTCCTTCACGATCAAGCCGTCGTCGAGGAACAAGATACGGTCGGCGATCGCAGCGGCGCGCGAATCATGCGTGACCATCACCGTCGTCTGGCCGAAGGCGTCCACCGATTCGCGCATCAGGGTCAGGATCTCCTCGCTCGTCTTCGAGTCAAGATTGCCCGTCGGCTCATCGGCGAAAACGATCGTCGGCCTGCTCACCAGGGCGCGGCCGATCGCAACGCGCTGCTGCTGACCACCCGAGAGCTCCGCCGGCCGATGCGTCCCCCGATCGGTCAAACCGATACGAGCCATCAGCTCCTTCACCCAGACCGGGTCCGCCTTCTCGCCCGCGATCGAAAGTGGCAGCAAGACGTTCTCCTCCGCCGTCAACATCGGAAGCAAGTTGAAAAACTGGAAGACGAAACCGATCTGCTTGCGCCGGAGCTTCGTCAGGTCGGTATCCGACAGCCTCGTGATCTCGGTACCAGCGATCTTCACGCCACCCTCAGTCGGCTTGTCGAGCCCCGCCAGAATGTGCATCAACGTCGACTTGCCCGACCCCGACGGTCCCATAACAGCGCTCAACTGACCATGCCTGACCTCAAGCGAGACGCCGCGGAGGGCCTCAACGGCCGTGTCGCCCTGCCCATAGCGCCTCGTAACTCCAGCAGCCGCGACGACAACGCTGCCATTTGCCGGCGTCTCGCCGCCCTCACTTTCCGTCGCGGCCTGGCTCAACTCGCGCTCCTTCTGGGTTTCGATCAGTGTGCCATGGTCCTGCGCAAAACCAAAGTGGTGGAGAGCCGTCGTCCGAAGGTTCACTCAAACCGATGGAAGGTCCGGAGCGGCGGGCATGACGCTAGTGCGACGCGACGAACGGCCCCTGAAGGCCGAAGGCCTTTTGGGGAGAGGCAAACTTCTCGGGCTCCGTGTCTCGTGTCGCCGACACGCTATGCGCCGCAGCCGAACACGAACTCGATTGCGGTGAGCGGCTGCAGTTGGGCGGAGTTGCCGGCCTGGGGTTTCCGCGTGTCTGGGATGTCGAAGAAGCCGACGCCACTGATCGTCGCGATGGCCCCGAGTTGCTTCCACTGTTTGGTCGGCTTACCACAGCGCGTCTCGAACCTCTTGCGCGCGGCGACAATTGCCCGACGATCCCGCGCCTTCTTCGGCAAGCACTGCGCCACCGGCATTTCCGCGATCAAGTAGGCGTTTTCGTCGAAGAGAACGAGCTTGATGTCGCTGTCGCCCTCGAGCTTGAACTTGATGATCTGCGCCGTCACTCGCCAAACATGCCGACTGAAATCCGTTGTGCGTGTCTTCGGCGTTGGGTAGGGCTGCGGCAGCGCATTGATGGCCGCAGCAGTCGTGTTCTTCGGAGACAAGTTGACCAGGTTGCGCTCAGGATCGCTGAGTGTCTTGAGCCCTTTCAGCCTGACGTTGCAGCCCCTGTCGGAGACCTGAGCGTCGGCCGGCGTCGTTGCAGCGGCCGGCCCCAGCACGACGAGGAGCAGGCCCGCCCCCACAAGAGTTCGACACACCGGCTAGTTCTCCGAGAGCTGCCGCTCGTCGAGGTCGATCGGGGCGACGCGCAGCACGTCTTTCCAGTCGGGTTCGTCCTCGAGGATCTCGCGTAGCTCCGTCTCGGCGGCTCCCCGCGTGAGAAAGAGGTCCAGCGTTTCGTGGAGGAGCCGAGAGCTGGTGAGCGCGTAGACCTGCACGAACCTGATTCTCGCAAGCCGGTCGACTTATGGGAACCGCAGGGCGAGCTCAGCGAGATTCTGCCCTGGCCGCCGCCAACCGAACGCGAGAATGAACTGGACAGTCCGCAAGCGCCGCACGACTCTGCGCTGCCAGGGCCGCCCGGCTACGCTCGCGCCGATGTCGAAGTCTCGAACGAGGTTGCGACGCATCCTGGTCGCGCTCGGATTCGCGGCCGTCTTGTGTGTCGCTGCGGCGGACGCCGCATCGCGGCGCGAGAACAGCGTCACGCCCGCGCAGCGCTCGGCCCTACTCGCGGAGTACATGCCGGTCTTGTACTTCCACTCCGAGGAGGAATGGTCGCCGCTGCCGGTCGAGCGCTTTCTCAGCCTTGCACGTGTCGAGCGACAGACGGCGCCTGGATCTTGGACACGGACGACCTCTGGCATTCCAACGAGTTCGGTCGGCTGCACCTTGAAACCGTGCTACCGCTTCAACCTTCCATGCTCGCTGAAAGCAGGGGATCGCTGCTACGAGCGGACAGTGCGGGCCTTGAGCGACTGGAACCGCGGATACGTCTACGGGCGCGTCTTAGAAGTTCCTGCCGGGACGCCTTCGCCTGCCGGCATCAGCATCGCCGCCCGCTACCTCGTTCGCTACTGGCTGTTCTACGCCTTCGACGACTGGCGCTCGCGCAATGCGCAGCTCTGGCAGGCCCACGAAGCGGACTGGGAAAGCGTGTCCGTGGCCCTCGACGACAGTCTGCAGCCGATCTTTGCCGCCTACAGTCAGCATTGCTCCGGAACGGTGAGGCCCTGGGCAAAGGTGCATCGGAGCGGCACACACCCCGTCGACTACGTTGCGCTCGGCTCACACGCTAACTACTTCGACCAAGCGTCGTCGCCAACACAGTTTCTCCGCTGCGTGTACAAGAACGTGGCCAACGCCGATCGCACCAAAGCGCGGCGGATTGTGAACGCAGTACAGAACGGCATCACCGACCGCACCGGCACCGGACACACACTCGGAGATCACACAGACCAGCAGGGGTCGCTTGAACTCGTCGAGCTCGCGGGCGCGCTGCCGACTTGGGCTCGCTTTCCAGGGAGGTGGAGCGAAGGCGAACTGCTCTGGGCCGGCCGAACGCCAACGCGCTTCACACGCGTACGCTCGGGACCCGGGCCAGGAACCCCCAAGTGGAACACCACCGCCGTCCCCGCTCTCTGGCACACCGATTCGAGCTAATCGGCAGCGCCCGACGCTCGCGACGTCAGGACACGCCTTCGACAGAAACGGAAACGGACGCTCCGCACAGTCTCTCGACACCGTGCTATTGCTCGGGCGAGAGGATGCTCGCCCAGGCGAGCGTTGCCGGGTCGAGCTGGGTGGTCGGCCACGACCTGATCAATTGGCTGCCTTAGCATCGGCCTATGAGCTGGGACGAGGCGTTCGCGCGTCGCTACGACGAGTGGTCGGCGCACATGACGGAGGACGTCGCTTTCTATGTCGAGCTTGCGCGCGAGGCCGACGGGCCGCTCGTCGAGCTTGCTATCGGGAACGGCCGGGTCGCCATTCCTGTTGCGCGAGCGACCGGTCGGTCAGTGATCGGAATCGACTCTTCGCCCGCAATGCTCAAGCAGGCGCGGGAGCGTGCAGCCGAGGCAGGCGTTGCGCTCGACTTACGCGAGGGCGATATGCGCGAATTCACGCTCGACGAGGAGGCGGCGCTGATCTACTGTCCGTTCCGCGCGCTGCTGCATCTGCCGACCTGGGCCGACCGGCGCCGCACCTTCGAACGTGTTGCGGCGTCGCTGCGACCCAACCGACGCTTTGCCTGGAATGCCTTCGCGTTCGATCATCAGATCGCGGCCCGACTGGACGGGCAGCATCAGGACGACCCCGTTCCGCACAGAATTCGGTACGCCGTCGGCCACAACCGGATCGACATCACACTCGACGAAGGTGGCACCAGCTCGCTCTGGTGGGCGACCAAGAACGAATGGCTCGGGCTCCTCGATGTCGCGGGGCTTAAGCTTGAGGCTCTCTTCGGTGGTTTCGATAAAGAGCCGCTCGACGACGACAGCCGCGAATACGTCTTCGTCGCCCGCCGCTGAGGGAGAGCGGTCTCGGGGGACTCTGAGACTCGCCGTTGCTTGCCCGCACAAGCGCGCGTCGCAGTTCCGCCAAAACGCGACAACCACGCACCTCGACACGACTCCGACCGAACCGCGCAGGGCGCCTCACGCCTGTCCCTTACCGACACCAAGGCTCCAATGTTCGAAACGGCCGCCGATTGCGCGGAGTGCCCGGACGATGATCACGCGTTTGCGCCGGTAAACCATGCGTCCACCGTCGCCATGAATTCGTGGTGGAGACCAGCCTCCGCGTAGAGCTCCTTAGTTAGAACGGGTATGCGCGGCGTCTTCTACGCCACCCACGACGGTGGCGCCACCTGGCACTCACTCGCACTCGGGGACGTGCTCGCCTTCGCAACCGGCGGCGGGAACACCTACGCGGTGACCGCCCACTGCTCGCTGCAGCGGGTCACCGACAGGTGCGGCGGCTCCCGGTGGGGAGGAGGTCGCGAAGCTCGGTTGCCGCGGCGACGTTCCCTTTCGCGTCGAAGAGCTGGAGCGCTTCCTCGGCCGCCACCGCGGCTTCTTCCGGGCGGCCCGCGAGTCGCAGTACCTCGCCGAGGTCGCGCAGCGTCTCCGCACGGTCGTCCAGGTAGTCGGTTTGGGCGAGGATCGCGATTGCTTCGCGGGCCAGCCGCTCCGCCTCTTCCAGGTCGCCGGCGCGGGCAAGCGCCTTCGCGCGCACGCGCCGCCAGCCGGCGTGTGCGTCTGCGTCCTCGGGCACCGTGAGACGGTCAGCGCGCCATCGCTCGGTGAGCTCGAGCGCCTCGCCGTCGCGGTCTTGCCTGAGGATTGCGTCGACCAAGAGCGGCGCGATGCTCGAGAGAAACCCCAGTTCCCCGATCGCTTCTGTTCCGTCACAGGCGGCCTGGAACTCGCGTTCGGCCGCAGCAGCGTTGCCTGCGAGGAGTTCGACGATGCCGGCCGCCGGACGCACACGCGAATCGAGCATGACTCCGAGCCCGTGCTCTTCCGCCAACGACTTCGCTCGTGACACGAGCTCGCGGGCGGAGTCGAAGCGCGTCTGCATTGCATCCAGCTGCGCGCGTGCGGTGAGATATGCCACCTCGAGCCTGCGGTTGCCCGCTGTCCGCGCGCGCATGTCCTCGAACCGTGCGAGTGCCTCGTCGACCCTCATCGGGCCGCGGTGCATTGTCGCCATCACATACTGAAGGCTCTCCGCCTCCTCCGCGCGGTCGCCGCCTTCCGCCGCGAGCTCCGCCGCGTGGTCGAGATCGACGAACGCCGCCGCGGATTGACCGATCCAGAAGGTCAGCTTGCCGCGCAAGGTGAGCGCGCGCGCCATGCCGCCCTTGTCACCGAGCTCGCCGAAGGTGCGAATCGCCTCCTCCAGCCCGGCGACCACCTCCTCGCGCACGAGCGCCTTCGTGTGGAAACGGAGATCCGAAAGATCCACCGTTGCGTCAGCAAGCACAATCCTGTCACCGGCTGCCTCGCCGAGCTCGACCGCCTCCGCGAGAACCGCGTCGGCTCGATCCATCTGGCCGGCGCTCCTGAGCACACGCCCGAGCGGTGGCAGCAGCTTCCGTCTGCCTTCGTCACCCGAGGGAAGCAGACCCACTGCCCGTTCGAGCAGCTTGGCGGCGGCGACCGCGTCGCCGCGCTCATGGGCGCGTCGGCCGGAAGCTGCGAGGCAGGCGGCGGCGCGGGCGGCGAGTGATCGGGCGCGCTGGGTCAGCGGGCCGAGCTCGGCGAGGTACCGGTACGCCTGCTCGAGGTGGTAGCCGACGATCTCGTCGAACTCATCGCCTCTGCCGTCGAGCCAGTCGGCGAATCGCTCGTGCAGATCTGAGCGGTGCTCCTTGGAGACCCGCTCGTAGGCCGCATCTCTGATCAGCATGTGCCGGAAGTAGAAGCTGTCCTCTATCGCCTCATCGGGGCGGATCAGCTCCTTGCGTACGAGCGCCGCAAGCAGCCCGCCCGCCGGCCGCCGGCCGTCCGGCGAAAGCCGGGTGAGTGCTTCCCACTCGAAGTCGAGTCCGACCACAGACGCGCGCTCCAGCAGCTCGCGCTCGTCGGCCGAAAGCGTGTCGAGACGGGCGGACAGGAGCGCCTGGATCGTCGAAGGCACCGCGTCGGTCGCCCCTCCTTCGGACAGCGTCGCGACGAGCTGCTCGACGAACAGCGGATTGCCTTCGGCAATTCGTCGGATCCGGACGAGCGCCTCCTCGTCGAGCCGTGACCCGCCGAGCAGGTTCTCGATCAGCTCTTCGGCTTCGTCTTCGCGAAGCGGCTCGAGACTGAACGACTCGGCGTTGATGCGCCCGCCGCCCCAGGCCGGCCGCTCGTCGAGGAGCTCCGGACGGGCCAGACAGAGCAGGCAGACCGGCGCGTCGCGCGTCCAGTCAGCCAAGTGCTCGATCAGATCGAGCAGCGCAGGTTCAGCCCAATGGATGTCCTCGACGACGAGCGCCAGCGGCTGCTCGCGCGCCCGCCGCTCGAGCGCCTTCCGCACGGTCCAGCAGACATCCTCCGGCGAACCTGCCGCCAACGCCGTCTCCAGCTCGCTCTCCGCTCCCGCCGAGGCAAAGATCTCGCGAAGCGGCCAGTAGCTGATCCCCTCCCCGTACGGCAGGCAACGCCCCGAGAGAACGAGCGCGGCGTTGCCGAGCTCCGTCGCGACCTCGCGCGCCAGGCGCGACTTGCCGATCCCGGGCGGACCGAACACCGTCACCAGCCGACAGCGGCGCTCACCGACCGCCTTGTCAAACGCGCCGCGCACCCGGCCGAGCTCCTCTCCCCGACCGACGAGGGGCGCGTCGAACCGTCGCTCGAACGGCTCCGCTCCTTCCAGCACACATAACAACCGGTGCGCCGCGACCGGGTCGGCTTTCCCCTTGAACGCGAGTGGGCCGGTCGGCTCGACCTCGACGGCGCCGCGGGTCAGCGCCAAGGTGGCCTCGCCGATCAGGATCTCATCCGCGCCGGCCGCCTGCTCCAGCCGCGCGGCGACGTTCACCGCGTCGCCGGTCGCGAGGCGCTCCTCGGTTCCGACGACGACCTCTCCCGTGTTGACGCCGACGCGCACCTGCAAAGCGACCCCGAAGTCGCGCTCGAGCTCGGCGTTGAGCGCCGACAACCGATCCTGGAGCTCCGAGGCAGCCCGGACCGCCCGCAGCGCGTCGTCCTCATGCGTCACCGGCACCCCGAACACCGCCATCACCGCGTCGCCGATGAACTTCTCCACCGAGCCGCCGTGCCGCTCAAGACAGGCCTTGGCAACCTCGAAATAGCGCGACATCACACGCCGCAGCGACTCCGGGTCGAGTTGCTCGCCGAGCGCGGTCGAACCCGTCACATCCGCAAACAAAACCGTGACCGTCTTCCGCGCCTCACGCCGCACCCCGCCAACCAACTCCACCCCACACGCCGCGCAGAAGCTGGCGCCCGGTGGATTCTCACGACCGCAGCTCGGGCACGTTCGCATCCTGCGCAGCCTACGGAGAATCAGCGCGTAGGGTTCGCAAACTCGTCCGCCTCTCAGCACGGGCGCCTGGCTAGGTTCTGCGCTCTTGCCGTCGTGGTTGAAGGAGGGCTGCTTGCTCTGGTCGTTTGCGTATCTCGTTGTACGGAACCTGTTCGCGCTCGTCTGGCTGCTGGCGCGGCCGCGGCGCTCGAAGGAGCTCGAGATCCTGGTGCTGCGCCATTTAGGCAAGGCGCCCCCGGCGCTGTGGGCGCGAGAATGGGCTTTTGAGTCGTCTGAGCCGTTTGAGGCTCGTTGCAGTGTGGTTTGCGCCGGATCCCGAGTAGCTCATTCGGCTGGTTCGATTTGGACGGAATGGGCTGTGACAGGCTCCGCCGATGGCGGTGACCTGGCACGGCGAGACCTGCTCCTGTCGCGTGGGTAAACGCAATCTTTCGCAACACACGGACGTCTGAGTCAAGTGAGAGGGCAGGTTGCCTTGGGCAAGAGATGTGAGAGGCCGCGATTTGCGCAGACTCGTCACGATCGGTATCGCATCGATTACGTACATCGGCCCAGCCGTCAGCGTCGGCAATCCGGCGGTTACGCTCAGCGGCCAGCTCGCAGGAAAGACGCAGATCTCATTCGGCTGCCCCGGCCCCGTGCAGGAGGGAAAACCCGGCTGCAACCCCTGGCACGCGTTCGCGCACGCCCGCTTCTCGCTTGCGCAGCGTTCAGCCTCCGGCGACCCGATCGCGGGCACGCGTCGCATCGTCGGATCCGACGCGCGCGGCCGCTTCGCGCTTCGCCTGCCCGTCGGCGGCTACCAGATCACTCCGCTGCCGCAGCGAAACACCCACGGCGGCACCCGCCTCACGGTACAGGTCCGAGCTGGCGAATCCACCACCACGCTCGTCCGCTTCATCGGCTTACCCCAGATGGAGTGACCCAACGCCCCCTCGACCGGAAACCGCGGGACGAGCATCGCCGCGAAGAAGCGGCAGCCATCTCCGGCCGGCTGTCGTAGTTCCAACAGAAGGCGACATCGCCGAGATGGCGACGACTTGGATCAAAACAGCCCATGCCGTACCGGCCCCAACAGGCGAACGGCCCGAAGTCAGGGCTTTTCGTCAGCGACGACCCTGCGCCCAAAACAGTGGGGCGAGAGTCGTAGCTCAGGCTGCCACCGCTTCATATGCCCTGTACTCGACGCCCCTCCAGAGCACGGACGCAGTGCCGTCTCCGAAGTCATTGACCTTGTAGTCGTTCAGCAGCAAAGCTGCGCCGACCATGTCCGCCAGAAACGCCGCCAGCGCCTCCGCCGCAAAATCGGCCTCGTAGATCGCCAAGCCGAAATCCTGATCGCGTATCTGGTAACGCCGCTTCAAGCAACGACTCCCTCTGCGCTTACCGGCGCAACCCTCTTCGCCGCGAGATAGCGCTTCGCGTCACGGTCGCCCTTCGCGGCGGCTTTGTGCAGCTCCGTGATTGGGTCGGCATGCGCGAGGTTCACCGGCTTGAACGGCGGTACGACAATGGTGTTCTCCGCCCCTTGCCAGCGCAGGCGCAGTCGCTCCGGCTCCGATCGCGGAAACACGAGCACCTCCGCGATGACGCGCTGGTAGAAGCGCCGCCGATCCGCCAAGTCGAACTCCTCCAGGGTCATCTTCCGGCTGCCGACCGGCTCCGGGCGGGGAACGTCCCGGAGGGCACGCCGTGCCGTCTCGACCGCCTCCTTGCGGGTGCGCAGTCCGGCAATGAAGTCCGATACACCGAGCACCTGCTGCAGTTCGATGTTGTCTCGGTACTCAGCAAGGGCCGCTTTCGCTTCCACTACAGAGGCGAGCGCGTCGGTGTGACGGTTGTCCCCCTCGATGACTGCGGCTACCTGCGGTGCCCGTTGCGCGACGGCGAGGTCTAGCTGATGCAGGACGGCAGGTTCGACCTTCGCGACCGACATCGACGTCCCGCCGCAGCCCGAGGTGCAGGCGTACGTCATCTTGTCGCGTGCCTTTCCGTACGCGCAGACGTGCATCGTTCCTGCACAGATCCCGCAGCGAACGATCCCCTTCAGGTACGCCTTCGCAGCGAGGCCGTTATGGGTGGGTGCGCGTCCTTTGACTGCGTTCGCCGCCTCCCACTCTGCCTCGGTCACCAGCGGCTGGTGCGACTTCGGGATGACCCTCGGATCGCCCTTCCTCGCCGGATCGGGGATCCGCTGCTCACCCACGTAGGCGCGGTTCATGACGACGCGCCGGACTCCGGAGCGCGTCAGCGTGCCGACCACACTGCGCGCGATATCCGAGAACCCCACCCCCTCCGCCCGTAGACGGAAGATTTCGCGAACGGCGTCGGCGTCCCCGTTCGGCTGGAGCCGTCCGCCGTCGTCGCGGTCGTAGCCGAACGGAGCAGATGCGCCGTACACGCCGCGCGCAACCGCACGCTCCTTACCCGCCATCCGAGACTCACGATTCCGCTCGCGCTGAGCCTGCGCAATGGCGGACTGGATGTGGAAGACCATCCGCGTATCAGCGTTCAGATGCTCGGTGTCGTAGCCGGACGCCGTTGCGATCAGGCGGCCCCCCGCCGCAACGATCCGGTCGTGTGCCAACGCGTTCTCGACCATGTCGCGACCGAAGCGGTCGACGTAGCGGACGATCACGCCCTCCGACTCGCTCGCCTCGACCCTGCGGATTAGGCGGCCCAACTCGCGGGCGTCCGCTGCGAGGCTTCCGGAGACATCCAGCTCCTCGACCACCTCGTCCACATCCACGCCCGCCTGCTCTGCCCACGCGCGAGCGGCGGTCTCCTGCTCCTCGGGCGACGCGAAGGACTCCCCGCCGCGACCTCCTACCTCGCTTACACGGCAGTAGATGTCAAAACTCATCGATTCCTCCTTCGCTGCTCCGGCCATTCCGGCTCCTATCCACAGCATAGCCCAATAATCTTCTGTTTGTGATCAACTGAGAGCAGGCAAGCCACAACGGAGAGCTCGTCCATGCGGTCGAGGCCGGCCGTCTGCAGCGCGACGACGTCACCGAGCTGGGGAGTGTTCTCGCCGGTGACGCAGAAGGCCGGCGCGACAACGACGAGGCAACGGTGTTCGACTCCACCGGCCTTGCGATCCAGGACCTTGCCATCGCTCTCGCCGCGATGGAGCGAGCCGATGAGCTAGATCTTCCGACGCTCGAGCTCTAGGACGAGAAGGTCCGAGCTTCGTCGCAGTTTCGGCACCATTTTCTCGTCTGAAACGGGCATCCCTCGGGGTCAGACCCGAAAATGTGACGCCGGCGAGCCGAAACCGTGCCGGAACGGCGACATGCCTGGCTCGGTGCGCTACTTCGTTACGCATTCGGCACGGATTCCTCGTCCGAAACGGGCATCCCTTGGGGTCAGACCCGAAAATGTGACGCCCGAGGGACAGGGCTGTGCCGGAAGTGCGCTTCAGCTAGGAACGTCCTACGAGGAAGGAGACACCATGTCCGGACCGTTCATTTTCATCGCCACGAACCGGCTCAAGCCGGGGAAGCTCGAAGACGAGAGGGCACGAGTCCCGGGCCTCGTTGATTTCATCCACGCGAGCGAGCCTCGCGTGATCGCGTTCAACGAGTACGCGAACGAGGAGGGCACCGAGGTCGCTGTCGTCCAGGTCCACCGGGACACGGAGTCGATGGCGTTTCACATGGAGGTCGTTGCCGAGCGCGCCGCAAGCGCGTACGCGGAGACCGTCGACGCAACGACGGGCATTCAGGTCTTCGGTGCGCCGAGCAACGCCGTCGTCGAAATGTTGCGACGTCAGGCCGGAGCCGGCGTGCCGTTGAGCGTCAAGCCCCACCATCTGGCTGGATTCACGCGTCCAGGCTGAGCCGTTCCATTGCTGCCGCGCAGCACCTGCTGACGAACACCCGAACGAGGTTCCGCTTGTACTCGACCGAACCGTTCAGGTCGGCTAGCGGTACCACCGCCTCTGCGGCGATCTCCCCGGTCATGCGTAGCTCATCGGCGTTCGACCGAACGGGAACGCCCACGAGCGAGCTCTCCGCCTCCAGCAGGCGGCCCGGCGTCGCCGAGACCGAGCCGACGGCCACCCGCGCCTCTGCGACGTGACCGTCCTCGGCACGAATGAAGCAGGAGACGGTCAATGCCGGCCGCTCGTGCGTCGCGAATTTCTGGTGCACGAGAGCGGCTCCGGCAGGGAGCATCGGGATGCGAATCTCGGCGAGAAGCTCACGCGGTTCGAGCGCGGTCTCGTAGGGGCCGCGTACGAACTCGCCGATTGGAATCGTGCGTTCGGCAGCGCCACGACGACAGACGAGCTCGGCTCCCGAAGCCAGCAGGAACGTGGCGGGATCCGAATGCGGGTCCGAGAAACAGAGGTTGCCGCCCAGCGTGCCGACACTCCGGACGCGAATGTTCGCCACCCGGCTCTCCATCTCGGCGAGCGCCGGGAAGCGGTCGTGGACCAGCGGTGAGGACTCCAACTCGCGGTGCGTCACCCCGGCCCCGATGCAGAGCCTGCCGTCGCGCTCCTCGAGCACGCGGAGCTCCGCGATTCCCTTCAGGTCGACGAGATTCGGATAGGCGGCGAGGCCGAGCTTCATCACGAGCAGAAGCTCGGTACCCCCGCAGTAGACGACCGCCTCGTCACCGTGCTGCGCAAGAAGATCGTCCGCCTCGTCAAACGAGAGCGGTCGATGCAGGGCGAAAGGAGGCAGGGTCACGCGACCGGCGCCGCCGCTCCCGCAAGGACCTCGAGCGCCGCCTCGACGCCCTCGCCGATCTGCGTCTGCACCCCGAGGTCGGCCAGCGAGCGTCCAAGGGCGGCCACGCCGACGACCGGATACAGCCCCCGCGCGGTCGGCCCCATGTGCCCGATCCGCACCAGGTTCCCGGCACCCTGGCCGCCCGAGATCATCACGCCGTACTTCTCGCGGACGTGTCCGCGCACCTGGACGTCGGTCAATCCGTCGGGAACCGTGACAGCCGTCACGCACGAGGCGGTGATCTCTTCCGTGCGCGGCCAGAGCTCGAAGCCCAGGCCGCGGATACCGGCTCGGCAGGCGCGCGCCGCGAGCTCGTGCCGCTCGATTGAAGCGTCGAGGCCTTCCTCGAGCAGCTGGTCGCAGGCCGCTTCGACCCCGTGCACATCCGAGACGGACGGGGTAAACGGGAACTTGCCACCTTCGAGCCACTGCTCCTTCCAGTCGAGCAGGGACAGGAACGATGCGCGCGGCGCCGCGGGGTTCTCGCGGATGCGCGTCCAGGCTTCCTCGCTCACGCTCATCAGCGACATCCCCGGCGGGCCGCCGAGGCACTTCTGCGGTCCGGCCACACACACGTCGAGCCGCCACTCGTCCGCCTTGAACGGCATGCCGCCGACGGACGAGACGCAATCGACGAGCGTCAGCGCACCGTGTGCCTTGGCGATCGGCCCGATCTCGGCAACGGGATTGAGCGTCCCGCTCGGTGTCTCGCAATGGACGACCGCGACGACCTCGATCTCCGGGTGGCTGTCGAGGAACCGTTCGACCTCGGCAGCATCGACCGAGTCGTTGTACCCCACTTCGAGCTCGTGGACCTCGGCACCGAAGTCCCGGAGCCAATGGCCCATGCCCTTGCCGAAGATGCCGGACACGAGATTCAGCACCGGCGTCCCGGGTTGTACGAGGGCGCGCGCAGCCGCCTCGAGGCCGAGCACGGCCTCGCCCTGCATCAGTACGACGTCCTCAGCCGTCTGCAGGATCTGCGCCACCTTCCGCTCGGTCCGACGGAAGCAGTCGAGGAACGCTGGGTCGTAGTGGTAGGTGATCGGCGAGCCAAGCGCGGCGAGTGTCCGCGCCGATGCGGTCACCGGTCCTGCGCTCAACGTGAAGTCGGGGTCGTTCATCGGTCTCCTTTCCTGCCGATCCTCGCGAGTCGCTCTGCGACGACGCGGAGGAGCAGTTTGATTCCCGAGATCTGTGGTGCGGTTGCCGCCGGCGCTTCCTGCCCTCCGCCCTCGTCGCCGAGCCGCTGCTCGAGACACGCCGCCATTTCCGCGACGAGACGCCGCGCGACATCGTCCACGATCCCGCGCCCCAGCCTGGCCGCCCTGCCGGCGAGCGCCAGCTCCGTGAGGACGTCGACTCGCGACCCCTCTCCGTCGGGTGTCACGTTCATGGTCATCGACGCCTCGAGCGAGCCCTGCGCCCCGGTCTCGTGCGCCTTTGCCCGCAGAACGGCGCGCCTGGTCGAATCGTCCTGCTCGGAGATCCAGAGCGAGCCGCTGTACCCGAGGCGCATCGGCCCCAGCCGCACGGTCACGTTCGCCGGATACGTGCCGTCTGCGGCGGCGGTCCCGAGCTCGGCGCCCGGCACGCACGGAGCGACCTGTTCGAGGTCGAGGAGAAAGCGATACGCCTCGTCCGCGGGCAGCAGAATCGTGAAGGTCGTGGCGATCTCCATCTACCGAGCACCGCGGACATAGGGAAGCGCCAGGGCCGGCGGAAGGTAGGAGCGGCGCGCAAATGCGACCAGCGCGACCATGATCGCGATGAAGGGGAGCAGGTTGACGACGTCGGTCGAGATGTTGAACCCCGCGAGCTGGAGTGCGGTCGCAACCGACAGCGAGATCCCGAAGAGGAAAGAGCCCATGACGACCCAGAGCGGCTTGCCGCGCGCGAGCATCGCGATCACGATCGCCATGAACCCCTGTCCCTGGGTCATGAAGGGTGTGAACGTGCCGGCACCTACGATCGAGAGGTACGCGCCCCCGAGGCCGGCGAAAGCGCCGGTACAGAGAGCCGCGTAACTCCGCGTCGCGACGACGCTTACGCCCGCCGCGTCGAGCGCCTCCGGCTTCTCGCCCGCGGCGCGCAGGTTGAGACCCGCGTTGGTCCTGCGGAAGATCCAGGAGACGGCCCCGACCGCGGCGAGGCCCAGATACACGATCAGCGGCTGGTCAAACAGGCTCTTCCCCAGGACAGGGATGTCGGAGAGGAGGGGGATCGCCACCGTCGGCGGAGCACCCAGGCGCGGGTAGGTCGACCCGAATTGCGTGTCCTGCAAGACACTCGTGATCCCCTCGCCAGCGAGCGTGATCGCGATTCCGACGACGATCTGATCGAGGCCCAAGCGGACGCAGAGAACGACCATGAAGAGAGACGCGAAGGCGCCTCCGGCGATCCCTGCAGCGAACCCGACCCAGAACGAGTGGCCGTAATAGGCCCCGACGAACCCGATGTACGCGCCGACGAGCATCATCCCCTCGAGGCCGATGTTCAGCACGCCCGCGCGCTCGGAGATCGTCTCGCCGAGGGCGGTGAACATGAGCGAGACGCCCGCGATCAGTCCGCCCGAGATCAGCGCCGTCAAGAAGGTACGGGTGAGGAGCTCGCTCATGCGCTCGCCTTGCGCCGGAGTCTCGAAGTACGGAGCGCCTGCTGGAGGCCGGGAGTGAGGTAGCTCGCCCCGAGCGCGCGGCGGCGGCCCAGGTATTCGATCACCGTCATGAAGAGCAAAATCAGCGCAACGAGCACCAGCAGGAAGTCAGTCGACAGGTTCGCCTGCTGCGTCGCGAGGTCGCCGCCGGTCGAGAGCACGGCGTAGAAGACGACAAACGGGATGAGGGCGAGAGCATTCAGCCGCGCGAGGAAGACGAACGGGATGACGGTATCGCCGTAAGCCGGGTTCCAGTTCGCGCGGACGTAGCCCCAGGTCCCGAGGATGTCCGCGGCGGCGGCCATGCCGACCAGCAGACCGCTGACGAGGAAGCTCATCACGATCAGACGCGGCACCTTGACGCCGACGTGCCTGGCGGCGCGCGGGTTCGCTCCGAGTATCTGCAGACGGAGACCGAAGGAGGTGCGCGTCAGCACGTAATGAACGAGCAGCGCGGCCACGAGCGCGACGATCACTCCGACGTGGATGCGTGTGCCCGGAATCGACGGCAGCATCTTGTTGAGCGGCAGCACGCGCGTTTGCGGGATGTTCACGCTCGGGTCCTGGAAAGGTCCCTTGATCAGGATGTTCGCGACACCGACTCCGATGAACGACATCATCAGAGTCGTGATGATCTCGTTCGTCTCGTAGCGAGCCTTGAGCAGGGCAGGCAACAGTGTCCACGCTGCGCCTGCGCCGCCGGCAACGAGAAACAGCAAGAGCAGGGCGAGCCAGCGGGGCTCAGTGGCGACGAGGTGAGGTCCAAGCCCTGAGATGAGTGCCGCGCCGAGCAGGAACTGGCCGTTGTAGCCGAGGTTCCAGATGTTCGCCCTGAACACGACGACCAGGCCGACGGCGATGAGCAGGAGCGGCGCCGCTCGGATCGCGCTGTCCTGCCAGGCGGTCAACTCGATCCCGCCTTTCCACACGTTCGAATAGAACGTGATCGGGTTGCGGCCGAGCGCGAGCAGGAGGATGGCGCCCGCGCCGAGTGCAAGCAGCACAGGCACGATCGACCGGACGACGACGTCGAGCGCGTCGGTGGCGAACCGGCGTGACGGCGCGGCCGGCTCGAGTGGTCGCGTCTCCGGTGCAAGGGCTGTGTCCGTCGTGGCTCCGGTCATACGGCGGCGACGTCCCCGGCTCCGACCATCAGCTCGCCCACCCGCTCGCCCGCGTTCGGGCCGTTCTCGACCTCGCCCACCACACGACCACGTGAGAGCACGAGGATGCGTCCGCAGAGATCCAGCAGCTCGTCGAGATCCGTCGAGATGACGAGTGCGGCACCACCGCCGCGCGCAAGGCCCCGAATCAGCTCGCGGACGGTGCTCGTAGTCCGGAGGTCGAGCCCGTACGTCGGCTTGTTGAAAACGACGACCTTCGGGTCGAAGGAGAGCTCGCGGGCGAGCACGACCTTCTGGACGTTGCCACCGGAAAGCGCGCCGGCGCGTGTGGAGACGCTCGGCGTGCGAACGTCGAAGGACTCGACGAGCGACCGCGCCTCACGCTCGACCGAACGCCGTTCGATCCGCCCGTGTCGCCAGAACGGCCGTTGCCCGATCCGCTTCAGGAACAGGTTCAGGCTGACGGGGAGAGAGGTCACGATGCCCTCGCCCAGCCGGTCGTCGGTGACGTACCGCAGGCCGAGCTTTTGCCGAGCGGAGACGTCGAGGCGCTCGACGCGCGCTCCGTAGAGATGGATCTCGCCCGCGGACAGCGCTCGTTCTCCCGCGATCACTTCCGCGAGCGAACGCTGTCCGTTGCCGTCCATCCCTGCGACACCGAGGATCTCGCCTTCGGCAATCTCCAGGGAAACGTCCTCGAGGCCCGGATCAAAGCCGCCGACGGGACGTGCCGACACACGCGAGAGTGCCAACAGCGGACCCGCGTCCGGCGGCTGATCGTCCACCGGCGCCTGCTCGCCCTCGAGATCGGTCCGCAACTCGGCCACATCGGCGACCGCGCGGGAGTCCTCGCCGAACATCAGCCGCACGATCCGCGCCTGCACCTCCTCGGCGGAGCTCGCCGCGAGCTCCGCAGTGTCGAGGACGCCGACGACCCGGCCGGCCCTCAGGATCGTGATCCGGTCGGCCACGGCGAGCGCTTCGTGCAGCTTGTGCGTGATGAAGATGACCGAGATCCCGGTCTCCTTCAGCCGGCGCAGAACCTTCTGCAGCTCTGCCACGCCCTGAGGAGTCAGCATCGACGTCGGCTCGTCGAGGATGAGCACGCGCGAGCCGCGCCAGAGTGCCTTGACGATCTCGACCTGCTGCTGACGTCCGAGCGCGAGCTCGCCGGCGGGGGCGTCCGCGTCGATCTGGACTCCCAGCGTCGCAGCCACCTCTGCGAGTCGCGCTCGGGCCGCTTCGACGTTCAGCCTCAAGCCGCGGGTCTCGCCCAGGAGAAGATTCTCGAGCACCGTCAGTGCCCGCACGAGCGTCGAGTGCTGATACACGGTGCCGATGCCGAGCTCGAGCGCGTCGCGGGGCGAATCGATCGGCGCGACCTTCCCACCCACCCGGATCTCACCGGCATCCGGCCGGACCATGCCGGACAGAATGCTGATCAGGGTCGATTTGCCGGCGCCGTTCTCGCCGAGCAGGCAGTGCACCTCGCCGTGCCGCACCGCCAACGAGATGTCGTCATTCGCAAGAACCCCGGGAAACTGCTTGGTGATGCCGACGAGCTCGACGGCGGGCGCGTCGGGGTCCTGCACGCGCTCGCGGCCGGACGGAGTGCCTGTCTGGGTGGCCGCTTTGCGACTGAGCGATTCCGTGCGAAGCCTCTCGTGTTGCCGCGGCGGCCGCCCGAAGCGGCCGCCGCGCCTTTGGCCGCGTTCCTCGAACGCGGCTACTTCTGGTTGATCAGTGCCTTGACCTGCGAGGCCTTTGTTGCCAGCGGAACCTTCAGCTTGCCCAGCTGGATCCGCGTCTGCGCAGCCTGGATCTGTCTCCAGACCTTGGCCGAGATGAATTTGGTCTTCAGGAGCGAGATACCGCCGTTCGCGAGGGTCAGGTTGTACCCGTGCGTTCCGTAGGTTCCCGCGTTGATGTCTGCGAGCGCCTTCTTGAAGGCGTCCGTGAAGTTCCACAGCACCGAGGAAAGCAGCACGTGATGCTTGTCGATCGGCCCCATGTTCCCGATGTCACCGATGAACCACACCTTGTGCCCCGCCTTTGCGGTCTCGATTCCCTGCAGGTATCCGAACGAGGCGTTGTCGCCCATCCCGAAGATGACATCCGCTCCCGTTGCGATCACCTGCGTGACGACCCGCTTGCCGCCCGCGGAGTCGTCGTACCCGGCGGCGCTGATGGTGACGAACGAGATCTTGATGTTCTTGTTGACCTTCTTGACGCCGGCGACGAAGCCGCCGCTCATCTTGTACCAGTTGGTGTCCGAAGCGGAGATGACGACACCGACGTGTTTGGTCTTCGTGGTCCGCGCGGCAAGGATGCCGGCGAGATACGAGCCCTGCTGACTCGAGGTGGTGATGTTGGAGACGTAATTCTTGGTCAGCTGCGTCGGAATGTCGTAGGTCATGATCGGAACCTTGTACTTGATCGCTATCCGCGAGGCGACCGTGTCGTACCCGCTCGCATGCGCGACGATGAAGCCTGCGCCACCTTGCGCGAGTTGTCGCAACACCGACTCGGTCTTGTCGTAGCCGATGTTCGTCTGTGCGACGAACTTCGCGCCGACCGAAGCGGCGGCCGCCTTGGCGGCGTTGTATCCCTGCTGGTTCCAGCCGTAGTCGCTCGGTTTCGCAGGCGTGGCGATCGCAACCTGCTTCACGTCTGCTTTCTTGCCTGCGGTCGCAGCGAACGCGGCCCCTGCCGCGATCACGACCGCAAGTGCGGCGAGAACGGCGAGCACGCTTACCGGAAGACGCCTATGCATCTGGTGAGATCCTCCTCTCATCGAACCTTCCCGAGTTGTCGGATCGACGTCTGGGCGCCGCGCCTGGTGCGCGCCGGCACGACCGTCGAGTGCTAGACGAACCGAGTCTCACCGGTCCGGCGAGGGCGAGCGTGGAGTCCTTGATCGCCTCGTTCATAGGGTGGTAAGGTCGGCTGGTAACTGTTAACAATCCGCGCGCGAAGCGACCCTACCGCTTTGGCGAGAAGGATGCAATGGCACCCGAGGCATCGGTTCAGAGCAACCAGAGCAACGACGTTCCGCGGCTCGAGAACCTCACCCTCTCCCAGCGCGCGCACACGTTCTTGCGCGAGGAGATTCTCTCCAACCGGCTGCCGCCCGGCACGGAGTTGCAGGAGGTCGCGCTCTCTCAGCAACTCGGGGTGAGCCGCGGTCCGATCCGCGAGGCGCTCGGCCGCCTGGCGGCCGAGGGTCTGGTGACCGTCCGCCCGCGACGTGGCGCGGTGGTCCACTCCCTGTCCTCGGGCGAGTTCCTCGAGGCCTACCAGGTGCGGGAGGCGCTCGAGGTCCTGGCAGTCCGCCTCGCCGTACCCAGGCTGGGGCCCGAAGGGTTCGCGGAACTGGAGACCCTGACCGACACCATGGCCTCCCAAGCAGCCTCCGGGCGCGTGACGGAGTTCTTCGAGGCCAACGCCCTGTTCCACGAGACGTTCGTCCAGCTGTCGGGCAACGAGAAGCTGCAAGAGGTCTACCGCCGACTGATCGGCCAGATGCGCCGCTACTGGAGACGCTCCCTCGTTCTCCGCGGCGACCTTCGCCGCTCAGTCTCCGAACATCGCGCAATCCTGCGCGCTGCGCGTGAAGGCGACGCCGAGAAAGCGGCCGTGCTGATGGCGGAGCACATCCGGGTACCGCAGGCACGGCTGCAGGCGATGACTGCCGACGAGTTGCTCGAGGCCGAAGCCTCCTTCGACAGAAAGGTGACCGAATGAGCGACAAGACGCTCCAGTTCGGCGTCAACCTCAACAACAGGGAGCCGCTCATCGCCCCCGACTACGACCTCCAGGCCCTCCTGGACCTCTCGACCGTGGTCGAGGAGTCCGGCTTCGACTCGGTGTGGGTCGGCGACAGCCTCTTCTCGAAGCCGCGCTACGAGCCGCTCGCCTTGCTCGCGGCGATCTCCCAGCGAACCTCGCGCGTCCGTCTCGGCACCGCCTGCCTCGTTACGTCCACGCGCAATCCGCTGTACCTCGCACTGGAATGGGCGACCCTCGACGTCCTCTCCGGCGGCCGAACGATCCTCGGCGCCTGCAAGGGCAACCCGGAAGAGGGCGTCCGCCGGGAGTTCGCCGCCCTCGGCCTCGACTATGCGAAGGCCGGATCGATCTGGGAAGAGGGCCTGCACGTTCTGCGGACGCTCTGGACGGAGGGCGAGATCACCTTCCACGGCAAGCACTTCGACTACGACGGCGTCTCGTTCCATTCCGGAACGGAGATGGCGCCGCTCGGACCGGTGCAGAAGCCGCCGCCGATCTGGGTCGTCTCGAACCCACGCCTCGTCGGCGACGCGCCCAGCGACGAGATGCGCCGGCGCATGGAGCGTGCCTGCCGCCGGGTGATCCAGTACGGCGACGGCTGGATGACGTGCTGTCGCGCCCAGCATCCGGACGAGTTGACCGAGCAGATCGGCTACCTGCGTGACGCCGCGGAACGTTACGACGAGGACTTCGACCGCTACGTCGTCTCGTACCAGGTCACGATGAACATCGGTGAGTCCGAGGACGAGGCCCGGACAGCGTTCGACGACTACATCTCGAAGTACTACCCCGAGCTGTCGAAGGCGATGGACCTCTCCAACTGGGGCCCCGTCGGCACTCCGGAGCAGATCGGAGCGTGGCTGCGCGAGTTCGCCGACCGCGGCGTCAACCATTTCATCTGCCGGTTCGGAGCGATCGACCAGTTCGGGCAGGTCGAACGCTTTGCAAAAGAGGTTCTGCCCGCATTCACCGCCGAGCGAGTGAGGTGAGCTCCATGGCAACCGCTGTCGACACATTGCGCAAGGACGCCGAGCTGGTCGTCGACGTCTGCATGTCCGTTGAGCCGGACGACGTCGTCACGATCATCTGCGACGATGACCACCGCGAGCAGGCCGACGCGGTCGCACACGTGTGCGTCGAGCGCGGCGCCTGGCCGGTGATCATGAACAACGAGGCTCAGGTCGTGCGCGGGCGCGCTGACACCCGCTTCCCCATGGCTCCGCCGCGCAACCTGCACACCGCGATGACGAGCTCGGACGAGGTCATCATCTTGACGAACCTCGAGTGGGCGAACCGCTTCGCACACGTCAACGCCGTCCGGGAGACGTGCGCAGCAAACGGCAAGATCGCTTCCGTCGAGGAGGGCATGGGTGATTGGGAGCTGAGCCGCGAGATGATCATGGAGGCGACGCAGCGGGCTCGTGACGCGATGGCCGCGCTCGAGGGCAAGAAGCTGTGCCGCGTCACGTCGGCCAAAGGCACCGACGTGACGGTCTCGATCGAGGGTCGGCCCGCGCTCGAGGTGACGCCGATCAAGAAGCGCGGCCAGATGATGGGCCCCGTACCGCTGTGGGCGGAGGTCGCATTCGCGGCCGTCGAAGACAAGACGGCCGGCACGGTCGTCGTCGATGGCGTCATGCTCGGCATCGGACTGCCGGGACAGGTGGAGAGCCCGATCACGTGGACGCTCGAGAATGGGCGCTGCACCAAGATCGAGGGCGACTCCGAGGCCGATCGTCTTCGCGAGGTGATCGCCGGCGTGGACGGAGCGGACGTGATCGGCGAGTTCGCGTTCGGAACCAGCGAGCGCTCGCCGTTCGGCTCTCCGTCGGAGAAAGGCCGGCTCGGCACAGTGCACTTCGCGCTCGGCGACAACCACAACGCCTACCCGGGCGGGCAGAACGTGAGCTCGCTCCACCTGGACGGCGTCGTGCTCGATGCCAGCCTGCAGATCGTCGACGACGGAACCTGGATCCTTCGAGACGGCGAGTGGGTCCTGTGAGCGACGTCGCCGTCATCTCGCTCGAACAGGTCGACCCGATCGAGCTGCCACATGGAAGCTGGAGCCGAATGCTCGTGACGGACAAGCGGACCGAGGGCAACCGCGCCTCGCTCGGATACTCCGTCTTCACGCCGGGGACCGAGCTCACGCCCGTGAAGCACGAGACCGAGGAGGTGGCCTACGTCGTCAGCGGTCGAGGGGAGCTCCGCCTCGACGACAGAGCTGTGCAGTTCGCGCCCGGCGACGCGCTGTACATCCCGGCCGAGACGTGGCACGCGGTCGCCAACACAGGAGCCGACGAAGTGATCATGGTCTTCGGCTTTCCACATCCGGACTACCCGCCCACCGAACGCCGCTAGTGCCCCACCAGTGGTAGCAATCGCGCAGTCGCTACGCGAGCAGGTCGCGTGCGCGTGTCGCATCCTTGCGCTCGAGGGATACGCCGACCTCACGCTCGGCCACGTCAGCGGCCGCATTCCCGGGACTCCCACGATCTACATCAAGCGGAAGGGAATCACGCTGGGTGAGACCGAGCCCGACGACGTCATTGCCTTCGAGCTCGACGATGCCGACGCCCTCGACTCGCCGGAGATGCATCTCGAGGCCGTGCTCCATACGGAGGTCTACCGGTTGCGGCCCGACATCGGCGCCGTCGTCCACGGGCATCCGCCCCACGCCACCGCCCTTTCGGCGACCGGCGCGTCTCTCGAGCTGCTCACACACGATGCCGTGCTCTTCGTCGACGGGCTGCCCGTGTACGACGAAACCGCCGAGCTGATCACGCAGACCGATCAGGGTCAGGCGGTGGCGGCCGCGCTCGGCGATCGCCACGCGGTCTTGCTCCGAAACCACGGCGTGCTCGCGGTCGGGCGCGACGTGCCCTGGGCCGTGCTCGTGGCGTGCACGCTCGAGCGCGCGGTCCGCCTGCAGACGGTCGCATCGGCCCTCGGCGACCTGCGCCCGATCGACGACGAGCTCGCGCGCCGGATGTATCCGGCCAAGTACCACGACGGCCTGGTCGAGGAGTACTGGCAGGCGTGGCTCAGGAAGCTGGAGCGCCGGGCCGACGAGGCGCCGTCGGGCTCGTGATCGTCGAGCTGCAGCTGAACGGCCGCGCTGTTCGCGACGACGTCGCGCCCCAGGCTCTCCTGCTCGACTACCTGCGAGAGCAGCACGGGCTCACCGGCGCCAAACGGTCGTGCGACGTCCAGGTGTGCGGGACCTGCACGGTGCTCGTCGACGGCCTCCCGGTGAGCTCGTGCTGCACGCTCGTTGCGGATGTCCACGGTCGGGACGTCCTCACGATCGAGGGCTTCGCCGAGCTGCCGGAGTTCGAGCGGTTCGAGCGCGCGTTCGTCGACCACGCCGCGCTCCAGTGCGGCTTCTGCACGGGCGGGATGCTGCTGACGACAAAGTTCCTCCTCGCTGAAAGCCGGCCGACGACGAGCGAGGAGATCCGGCGCGGCCTCTCCGGCAATCTCTGCCGCTGCACGGGCTATCACGGGATCGTCGAGGCCGTGGCCGAGCTCGCGGGCGTGGATCAATGAGCATCCTCGAGCGACCGCCGCTCGAGCAGGTCGGGCGCTCCGTGCCGCGGCGCGATGCGCACGAGAAGCTCAGAGGGGCGGCGCAGTTCGTCGGCGACTTCGTGGTGCCGCGAATGGCGCACGGAAAGGTGCTGCGGTCGCCGTTCGCCCACGCCAGGGTGCTGGCTGTCGACGTGAGCGAGGCGGAGTCCCTGCCCGGCGTCGTCTGCGTCCTCACCGGTGATGACCTCGCAGACCTCGACCCTTACTGGGGCCACGCGATCAAGGACCGCCCCATCGTGGCGCTCGACCGGGTGCGCTTCGCCGGCGAGCCGGTAGCCGCGGTCGCCGCCGAGGACGAAGCGACAGCAGCGGCGGCGCTGAACGCGATCCGTGTCGAGTACGAGGAGCTCGCGATCGCCGGCACGATCGAGCAGGCGCTCGCCGATGACGCACCGATGCTGCACGACGGCCCGCTCCGGCCGGGCCTCTTCCACGGGCTCGGCGAGCTCCCGCCCCGCGAGGGCAACGTCTGCTACCGCTATCGAATCGATCGCGGCGAGCTGCAGTCGGTGTTCGCGCGAGCCGACCTCGTCGTCGAGGGCGACTACTCCTTCCCGGCCGTCTACCAGTACGCGATGGAAACGCACACGGTCGTCGCGCAGGTCGAAGGTGAGGAGATCACGGTCTGGTCGACGTGCCAGCATCCCTTCCTCGTCCGCGCGGAGCTCGCCGACCTGTTCGCGGTTCCGCTTGCGAACGTCCGCATGGTCGTCCCGTACCTCGGAGGCGGTTTCGGCTCGAAGTCGTATACGAAGATGGAGCCGCTGACGGTCGCGCTTGCGCGCAAGGCCGGGCGGCCGGTGCGGATCCAGAATCGCGTCGACGAATCGATGGTGACGACACGGCGACACGGCATGCACTGCCGGATGCGCACCGCGATGACCAACGAGGGCAATCTGCTCGCCCGCGAGGTGGACTGCTGGTTCGACACCGGCGGGTACGCGGACAACGGCCCGCGCGTGACTGCGACTGCCGGAGACGCCGCACCCGGGCCGTACCGGTGGCATGCCTACCGTGTCGATGCGCGCTGCGTCTACACCAACACCAGTCCGGCAGGCTCCTACCGGGCGTTCGGCGCGACACATCTTCAATGGATCGGCGAGTCGCAGATCGACGAGCTCGCGCGGCGCGCAGGCCTGGATCCGTTGGCCGTGCGACGCGAGAATCTCTGCCGGCCCGGAGACGAGCTGCGCAGCGGTGCCAAGCCGCTCGACGCCGATCTCGTCGGCGACGTCGAGAAGGCCGCCGCCGCAGTCGGCTGGTCCGAGCCGAAGGCCGCGAACGTCGGCCGCGGGGTCTCGGTCGGCCTGCTCGCGGCCGGCGCACATCCGGTCTCGACGGCGATCGTGCGCCTGGAGGCCGACGGCCAGGTCGTCGTGCTCGTCGGCACGACCGAGGTCGGGCAGGGGCCGCGCACCGTCTTCGCGCAGATCGCAGCGGAGGAGCTCGGCGTCCGCGTCGAGCAAGTCACCGTGCGCGGGACCGACACGAGCTTCACGCCCTACGACCGCTCGACCGGAGCGAGCCGCTCGACCACGATCGCGGGGCTCGCCGTGCAGCGCGCCGCAAGGCAGGTGTGGGTCCAGCTGGAGGAGATCGCAGCGGGAGATCCACTCGACCCCGCGGCCTACCCTCAACTGCTGCGCCGCCATTTCGGACTCGCCGGCGGCGAGCTGATCGGCAGCGGCGAGGTCGCGCCGACCGGCACCGGCTCGTACGCCGAAGGCCCCGTCTTCTGGGAGGTCTGCGTCGGCGCCGCCGAGGTCGAGGTCGACCCCGAGACGGGGGTCGTGCGCGTGCGGCGCACCGCAACCGTTGCCGATGTCGGACGCGCGATCAACCCTCAGCTCGTTCAGCGCCAGGACGAGGGGGCGACGCTGCAGGGCCTCGGTAACGCACTCTTCGAGGAGATGGTGTTCGAGGATGGCCAGCTGCTGAACGACACGTTGCTCGACTACCGCGTACCGAGCTTCGAAGATCTCCCCGACGAGATGACGTGCGTCATCGTCGAGAACGAGGACGGGCCCGGGCCGTACGGCGCCAAGGGCTGTGGAGAAGGCGCCCTTGCCGCTGTCCCTGCGGCCGTGGTGAACGCACTGGCCGACATCGGCGTTCCGATGCAAGAGCTGCCGCTGACCCCGGAACGGGTCTGGCGGCGAATCCAGACACTGACAGAGGAGGGGAAATGGCCACGGTAGAACAGCCCGCCGCCGAGGACGCGGCCAACAGCCGGCCAGGGGTGCGACGCGCCGCGGTGATCGGAACCGGAACGATGGGGCCGGGAATGGGCGCCGTCCTGGCGCGTGCAGGCATCGCGGTGGCGATGTACGACGTCAGCGAGGAGGCACTCGACCGCTCGAAGGCCGGCGTCGGCCTGGCCGAGGGCGTACTCGACCAGCTGGAGACGCCGCACGTCGACGGAGGCTCGGTCCGGTACACCGCCGACCTGGCCGACGCGCTCGAGGACGTCGACTTCGTGTTCGAGGCCGTGCCCGAGAAGCTCGAGATCAAGCACGAGGTCTTCCGCGACCTCGAACGCCACGTCGCCGCCGACACGATCCTCGCCTCGAATACGTCCGGGATTCCGATCACGAAGATCGCCGAAGGGTGCGAACACCCGGAGCGTGTCGTGGGAACGCACTGGTCGAACCCGCCGCACCTGATCCCGATGATCGAGGTGATCCCGGGCGAGCGGACGAGTCAAGAGACCGTCGCCGCAGCCGTCGCCCTCGTCGAGCGCGTCGGCTACGAGGCGGTCGTCGAGCGAGAAGTTCCGGGCTTCGTCGAGAACAGGATCCTCTACGCGATCATGCGGGAAGCCGTCGACCTCGTCGACCGGGGCATCATCGACGCCGACGGGATGGACCGGTGCGTGCGCTGGGGCATCGGCTACAAGCTCGCGGTGATCGGCCCGATGGAGCTGCTCGACATGGCCGGGCTCGACATCTACCAGGCGGTGGGCAGCTATCTGAACCAGGACCTCTGCAACTCGACGGACGTGTCGAAGACCATCACCGATCGGACCGCCGAGGGCAAGCTCGGCATGAAGACGGGCGGAGGCCTCTACGAATACACCCCCGAACGGGTCGATCAGCTGCGGGCCGAGCGGGCGCGCAAGCTCGTCGGCGTCCGCAAGGCGCTCTCCTAGGAGGCCGGCCGAGATGAAGATCTCCTTCCTGGACAACGGTTCGATCGTGATCGACCACGCTCAGCTGATGTGGAACATCGGCGGCGGAACGCCGGTGCGGATTCCGTCCTACGGGCTGCTGATCGAGCACGACGACGGCCTCTTCGTGTTCGACACGGGCTTCGATCTGGACCACACGAACGCGGTGCTGCCGTTCGAGCTTCCCGAGCAGACGCCCGACCAGACGATCCCGGCTCAGCTCCGTGCCTGCGGCTTCGACCCGGGCGACGTCACGACGCTCGTGAACTCGCATCTCCACTTCGACCACGTCGGCGGCAACAAGCACCTGCCGGACGCAACGGTTGTCGTGCACGAGCGGGAACTGGAGCAGGCGCGGAACTTCCAGCCGTTCGAGCGCTTCGGCTACTCCGACCGCTCCTGGGACTACGAGGGCGCGACCTTCCGGACGATCTCCGGTGACACCGAGCTTGCGCGGGGCCTGTGGCTCTTCGAGACGCCCGGCCACACGATCGGTCACTACTCGCTGCTCGTGACGCCTGACTCGGGCCCGCCGATGGTCTTCGCATTCGACGTCGTCTACACCGCCGAAGCGCTCGAGAAAGGAGTGCAGCCGGGCTTCCACTACGACCCGGTCGCAGGTGTGGCGTCGATCGAGCGCGTGAAGCAGGTCGCCGCGGAGAACGAGGCCGAGATCTTCTTCTCGCACGACATGGACGCCTGGAACGGCTACAAGCACGCGCCGAACTTCTACGAGGGTTAGGAGGCAGAGAGATGAAGCTGCAGGACCGAGTCGCGATCGTCACCGGCGCGGCGCAGGGAATCGGCAAGGCGGTCGCGGACAAGCTCGCCGCCGAAGGCGCGAAGGTCGTCGCGGTCGACGTGAACGGCGAGGGCGCCGAGCGAACGGCCGAGGGCGTCGACGGAACCGCGGTGCAAGCTGACATCTCGAAGCCCGAAGACGTTGAGCGCATGGTCGACGAGACCGTCTCGCAGCACGGAAAGGTGGACGTGCTCGCAAACGTCGCGGCCATCGTCCCGTTCACGGCCTGGGACGACATCACGTTCGACGATTGGCGGCGGATCATGTCGGTCAACCTCGACGGGCTGTTCCTGACGATGAAGGCGGTCGAGAAGCCGATGCGCGCTGCAGGTTACGGCCGGATCGTCAACGTCACCTCGAACGTGATCCTGGCCGGGACGCCGAACCTCGCTCACTACGTCGCGTCGAAAGGCGGGGTTTGGGCGTTCACACGCGCTGCCGCCCGCGAGCTCGGCAAGTACGGGATCACGGTCAATTCGGTCGCACCCGGGCTCACCGCGACCGAGGGAGTGATGGCCAGCCCGCACGCGGAGGCTTTCGAGTTCGTCCAGATGCTCCAGTGCATCCCGCGCCGCGGTGAGGCGGCTGACATCGCGCCTTCGGTTGCGTTCCTCGCTTCGGAGGAGGCCGGCTGGGTCACAGGCCAACTCCTCGTCGCCGATGCGGGCATGACCCACAACTGATGGCGCGGGTTCCCGCCACGCGCGCGGGGGCGATCCTGGCCGTCTCCGACTTCGAGGCCTCGCTCGCCTTCTATCGCGACCGGCTCGGGCTCGAGATCGTCGCGACCTACGACGATCCGCCTTACGCAACGTTCCTGGCAGCGCAGGCGCGCATCTCGCTTGCCGAGGAGGGTCATCCGGCAGAGGACCGTCCCGGCGTCACGATGAGCGCGCCGAAGGATCCGACGCAGGCGAACATCGTCCTCGTGCTCGAAGTGGAGGATGCGCGCGCCGTCCATCGCGAGCTCGCCGCGGAGGGAGTCCACTTCCTCGCGGACCCGTACGAGCCGCCCTGGGGTGGATCCCGCTTCTTCTGCGTCGACCCCGACGGCTATCTGATCGAGATCGAGCAGCTGGCGTGAAGGCGGTCGTGCTCGCAGGCATCGGCGACGTGCGCGTGGAGGAGGTTGCGGACGCCGGGATCGTCGACGAGACCGACGCGGTCGTCGAGGTTCACCGCACGGCCATCTGCGGCGCCGATCTGTTCCCGTTCCACGGCATGACGCCGGGCTTCGAGACGGGGACGATCCTCGGTCACGAGTTCGCGGGGAGAGTCACAGAGGTGGGCTCGGCCGTCGACGGCGTCAAACCCGGCCAACGCGTGGTCTGCACGAGCACGATCTCGGACGGCACGTGCGCGCACTGCCGAGCGGGACGTCCTTCCCAGTGCCTCGGACGCGCACTCTTCGGCTATTCCGGTGTCTATCCGCGTCTCGACGGCGGCCAGGCCGAGTACGTTCGCGTTCCGCATGCCGACCGTTGTCTCCTCGTGCTGCCCGACGAGGTCGACGACGAGACCGCGATCTTCCTCGCCGACATCCTCCCGACCGGCTTCGGCTCGGTGACTCGCGGCGACGTCGGTGTCGGGGACGTAGTGGTCGTGGTCGGCTGCGGACCGGTCGGGCTGATGGCCGTGCTCTGCGCCGCGAAGGTGGCCGGCACGCTGCTTGCCGTCGACGGCGTTGCAGAGCGCCGGGCGCTCGCCACGAATCTCGGCGCCCACGCGGTCGCGCCGGACGCGGCGGAGGCCGCGGTTGCGGCCGCGACCGGCGGCCTCGGCGCCGACGTCGTGATCGAGGCGGCCGGGTCGCCCGGCGCTCTCGACCTCGCACTTCACCTCGCGCGCGGCCGCGGAACCGTCTCCGTCGTCGGCGCCCACTTCGAGCCCGACTATCCCCTCGACAATGGGCTCATGTTCGAGCGCGAACTGACGCTGCGGTTCACGATCGGCGATCCCGTTCGGGATCGCGAACGTCTGCTCGGCCTGATGGCGACCCGACGGCTCGAGCCGGCGCAGATCATCACGCACCGGCTGCCGCTCGAGGACGCAACCGAGGCCTACCGGCTCTTCGACAGCCGGGAGGCGACGAAGGTGGTGCTGACGCCGTGATCCCGCGTGGGCGGAAGGCTCTGGTCGGCGTCGCCGTTCTCGCCGCGGCTGCAATCGCGGCGACCGTGCTCGCGACCCGCAGCAGCGACGGCGCGAGCACGGCTCGAACCACCTCACCCGCCGCGGTACGCGCTGCGCTGATCACGCGGCTGAAGGCCAGTCACCTGACGTACCGCTGGGTCGCGTGCGTCCGTACGGGCCGCGTCTTCCGAAAGCAAGCGGTCGTGCGGTGCAACGTCAACTTCGGCGACCCGCACATCGAGGCGTACTGCTCGATCGTCGACCGTGGCCGTCTCGTGACCAATCACGAGACGCCTTCGTTCGCCTGCCCAGCCGATTTACGGGGCTGGGCCACGACGGTCGTCACCGGCCCGTAAGCAGGAACTTCGGCCGCAGAGACCTAGATGGGAAGCGCCTCTGGCGCTTCGTGTTCGTGGACGCGTGTTGGCGGCGTTGGGCGGTGAGGCATCAAGCCGAATCTCGAGAGCGCGTAGGGCAGATCTCCGTGTGCGGTCATTTCCGTGGTGTGGCCCCACGTGCCGACAAACTCACTCACCGGGGCCGACGGATTGAAACGCTTGATGTCACGGTAGAGCAAGCCGGACTCGTCTTTCTGATCGCTGACGGTCCTGTCACGCGTGCTCCACCAGATCTGAAGCGGCACGCCGGCCAACGCGATCTTCCTCGCATAGTCGAGTGGGCTGCGGGCTTCGTAGCCGCCGGGATCCGTAGCAGGTGTGCCGCCGATCTCGCGCTGCGCGAGCCTCTGGAGACTGTCCCCGAAAGGAAGGAGATCGAAAGCCCGGTAGCGGGCCGCCATGTTCGTCGGCGCATCGAAGGCCGCCGCGCCGGCAAGCAAGCGCGGGAAACGGGCGACCATCAGGAGCGTCTCCTGTCCCCCCATGCTGCCCCCGAACGCGTAGACGCGATGACGGTCGATCCTCAGCCAGGGGAGCGCCTGTTCCGCAATCTGGGGCATCCGCGCAAGGTCGCGGATCTCTCCGGGGTCGCCCCACGAGAAAAGCGTCAACCTGCGGCCCTGGCCCTCGGGATTGATGACGGCGAAGCCACCGCGCGCCGGCAGATCTCCCCAGCGGCGAATGTTCAACCGCCCACCCACTCCGCGGCCGTGCGGGGAAATCACGAGCGGGATCGGTGGATGGTTCTTCGGTCCGTACCAGGCCGGCAGGATCAGGTACGCCCGCCGAGAGAGACCGTCGTGAGCCCGGTAGGAGAATGCGACGATCCGCACCGTCGGGACCAGCGAGCGTGCGAAGGCGCCGGCGGGAAGCACCGCGGCGAGCGCGGCAATGGCGGCGCCCACGATCGCCACGCGTCTGATCCTGCTCATCGGAGTAGAACCTAGGCGCGCGCCAGGACGTTGTCACGACCCGCAACAGACGCTTAACGGAACGACAAACGAGGGAAAACGTCCAGCGCTCAGCCGGGCACGAGCAACCGGGCCGGAGCGAAGAGCTCGAGAGGAACGTCATCCCCTGCGAGGACCGCCGACGCGACGAGCTCGCCGCACATGAAGCCGAGAACGTTGCCGTGGCCCGAATAGCCGGCGGCGATCCACGTGCCGTCGTGACCGGGAACTCTCCCGACGAGCGGAAGCAGGTCCTGTGTCAGCCCGAAGATCCCCGCCCAGCGGTGAGTGACCGCCGGCATGTAGCCGAGCAGTTCGATGAGGAACGCGTCGAGCGCGTCCTGGATCGGCGCGGTCGTCTTCTCGTCGTCCGTCATCTCCGTGAGGATGGAGAAGTCGCGGAAGCCGCCGAGGACGATGCGCCCGTCTGGGAGCTGCTGCCAGTAGTCGAACCCGTGACGCGCGTAATGCGGATAGTCGAAGAGCCGCTCGCTCAGCGGCTCGGTCGTGATCACCTGGCCGCGCGCTGGCCAGATCGCGTCGTCGAGCTCGGGCAGGAGGCCGCGCCCCGAGCCGTCGGTGGCGATGACGATCTGCTCGGCGTCGAACTCGTCGAGTGCACCAACCCGCTGGTGCTCGCGGAACGCGACACCTTCCGCGGCAGCCTCCTCGGCGAGACGACGCACGAACCGCCCCGGCTGCAACGAGCCGTCCGGCGGATGGAAGATCGCGCCGCGGAACTCTGGGCGCAGATGCGACAGGTCGTCGCGCCATTCCGCAGCGAATCCGTCCTCGCGGAGAGCTTCGTACTCCAGCAGAATCTCGCCTCGTTCCTCGTCGTCGGCCGCAAGCCGAAGGCTTCCCGTCCGTCGAAACGCATCCCCCGCGACCGCTTCGAGCCGGTCGACTGCCGCTTCGGTGCGCTGCCAGAGGTCCTTGGCTGCGTCGGCGCCGTACGTCTCACGTGCGACGTCGTACCGGGCCGCGCCCCCGCGGAGGGCGAAGCCGCCGTTGCGGCCACTGGCGCCCTCGGCGATTCCGCGCGCGTCGTGGACACGCACACGTAGGCCGCCGCGAGCGAGCGCAAGCGCGCACGACACGCCGGTGATGCCGGCGCCGATCACCGCGACATCGACTTCGTCGCGCGTTCCCGAGCCGACGGCGCGCGACGGTTCGTCGAGCCAGAAAGGCGTACCCACGAAGCCGATGCTACGCGAGGGGACGCTCAGGGCTGCCGCGGTTGGACGACACCCGCGTCGTAGGCGGCGATGACGGCCTGGACGCGATCGCGAACGCCGAGCTTGCGGAGGAGATTCGAGACGTGCGTCTTCACGGTCGTCTCGCTCACCACGAGCGTCGTGGCGATCTCGGCATTCGAAAGGCCCTTGGCAAGAAGTCGGAGTGTCTCCGCTTCGCGATCGGTCAGCGATCCGACCGCAACCGTGTCCAGCGGTCGTTCGTCGACCGGAGCGGAGAATTGCCGGAGCAGTCGGTCGACGGCCGTCGGACCGAGCAGTGCGTTCCCACTCGCGACGACCCGTATCGCGTCGACGAGCTCTCCGGGACGCACATCCTTGAGGAGGAAGCCGCTCGCGCCGGCGCGAATGGCTCCGTACACGTATTCGTCGAGATCGAAGGTCGTGAGCACGAGGATCCGTGTGCCGCTGCCCGAGGCGACGATCTGCTTCGTGGCCTCGATCCCGTCGAGGTTCGGCATGCGGATGTCGAGCAGGATCACGTCGGGGTCGAGCTCTGCGACGAGAGCAACAGCTTGTTCGCCGTCTTCGGCCTCCCCTATGACCTCGAGGTCCGGCCTCGCATCGACGATCAGACGAAACCCGCTGCGAACCAGCGCCTGGTCATCGGCAATCACGATTCGAGTCTTCATCCGGCCTCGCCGACCGGGATCTCGGCGGCGACGCGGTAGCCGCCGCCGCGGACGGGGCCGGCCGAGAGGACGCCGCCGAGGAGTGCAACGCGCTCGCGCAGCCCGACCAGGCCGTTTCCGCCCGCGCCGGCTCCGCCGCTCTCGTCGCCGTGTCCGTCGTCGCGGATCTCGAGCTCGAGCCTCTCGCCGTAGCGGATCCGGACGCGCACGTGCTCCGCGGCGGCGTGCTTGAGGCTGTTCGTCAGAGCTTCCTGGACGATCCGGAACGCCGAGAGCTCGACCGCGGCCGGCAGCGGTCGCAGCGACCCCTCGATCTCGAGCGAGACGTCGAGCCCGGTCGCGCGAACACGATCGATCAGACGGTCGAGTTGGTCGAGCCGAGGTTGTGGCTCGTACTCGGCAGAGTCCTGGAGGATTCCGAGCACGCGGCGAAGGTCGGCGAGCGCGGCACGGGCAGCGGAGTCGACCGCGCGGATCGGTTCGCGCGCCCGCGCAGGATCGACCTCGAACGCGTCATCGGCCGCGCCTGCCTGGACGATGATGACGCTGAGCGCGTGCGCGACGATGTCGTGCAGCTCGCGGGCGATGCGCGCCTGCTCCTCGGCGGCGACGCGGCGCGCCTCGCTTTCGCGCTCTCGCTCGAGCCGGTCCGCCTTCTCCTCGATCTCGCGGACGTAGGCACGGCGCGACCGGATGCTGTCCCCGAGCAGCGCAGCTGCGATCAGAAAGACGACGCGGGCGGCGCCGGCGCCGAACTCGATGCCGCCGACGGAAAGGACGGTGATCGCGACCGCGACGATCGCGGCGAGGCCGATTGCGCGGTCACCACGCTGTTCACGAACGGATGTGAGCGTATAGAGGGCAACGCCAAGCTGGAGCGGCAGAACCCAGACACCCGCAGCGACCATCGCGACCACCACGCCTGTCACAACGACCACCACGGCAACCGGAAAGCGGCGGCGAAAGAGCAGCGGCGCTGTCTCGGCGACACTGAGCACGACTCCCGTCGCCCCGTTGTCGTTTCTGACCGTCGCGCCGATGCCGAGGACGAGAAGGAGCCCGACGATCGAGACATCGACGAGCCGCGGGTGGCGGTGGAGCCAACTCCAGATCATCGCGGCTCCACCGTAACGTCCACCGACCCGGTGTGCTGTGCGGCGCCGCTAGGCGTCGCGGCGCACGAGCAACACCGCTGCCACCGCGACCGCGAGGGCGCAGTAGCCGAGCATCAGTAGGCCGCCCATCGTGGGCGAGAGGGAATGCGCTCCCTGATGCAGGGAGAAGAGCTGCCGGCCCGCCTCACTTGGCAAGTACCGGCTGATCGCGTTGTTCCAGCTCACCGGCAGGATGTTCATCAGCGGGGGAATGATGAAGAAGATCCCGGCGAAGGTCGCGATCCCGCCGGCCGTGTTCCGAACGATCGCGCCGATGCCGAGCGCGAAGATCCCCACCAGCGTCACGTAGAGCGCACCGCCGAGCAATGACCGCGCAACTCCCGGATCTCCGAATGAGATCTGCAGGATGTGATGACGTGAGAGAACGGCCTGGCTCGCAAAGAACGCGATGATCACCGCGGGCACCGTCAGGACGAATGACACGACCGCGTAGACGCCGATCTTCGCCCAGAGGACGGGGAGCCGCTTGGGGACCGCGATGAGAGACGAGCGGATCATCCCGGTCGAGTACTCACCGGTGATCACAAGGACGCCGAGCACTGCGATCGCGAGCTGCGCCACGTTCACCCCGGCAAGAGCGATGTCCAGCGGTCGTCGACCGGCTCGTTCCCCCGCCGACATGTGCGCCCAGTGCGACGCCGTCACGGCGCCGAACACGATCGGCAAGGCGATCGTGAGCAGGAACCCGACTCCGAGCGACCAGCGCGTGGAGCGAAGCGAAACGAACTTGGTCCATTCGGACCGTGCAACGCGAGCCTGCGTCACTCGGCTCCGCTGAGCAAGACGGGGTAGCGAAATGGATGCGATTGTGCTGCTCATGCTGCTAGCTCATCGCTTTCCACAAGATCGCTGCCGGATTTGAACTCCACTTCGTCGCGTGTCAATTCCATGAATGCTTCCTCCAATGAAGCCTGGACCGGGGTCAGTTCGTGCAGGACGATCTGGTTCGAAGCGGCGACCTCGCCTACCTGCTCGGCCGTCAACCCCTCCACCTCGATCACGCTCGACTCGCTGCTCGACACCGAGACGTGAGGGCCGAGCACCAACTCGCGCAGGCGCGTCGCTTGAGGAGAACGCACGCGCACCCGCTTACCGGATGCCTTCTCTACGAACTCGTCGACGCTCATGTCGGCGATCAGCTGGCCTCGCCCGATCACGATCAAATGATCAGCCGTGACCGCCATCTCGCTCATCAGATGCGAGGAGACGAACACGGTGCGACCTTCGGCCGCGAGCTGCTTGAGCAGGTTGCGAATCCAATGGACGCCCTCCGGGTCGAGCCCGTTCACCGGCTCGTCGAGCATCACCGTCGCCGGATCGCCGAGCAACGCCGTCGCGATCCCGAGCCTCTGTCCCATGCCGAGCGAGAACTTCCCCGCCCGCTTTCGCGCGACGTCGTGGAGACCGACGAAGTCGATCACCTCGTTCACGCGTCGACGCCGAATACCGTGCGTCTGGGCGAGCGCGAGCAAATGGTTGTACGCCGACCGGCCTGTATGGACGGACTGCGCCTCGAGCAGCGCTCCGACCTCGTGCAACGGTGCTGCGTGGTCGCGGTAGTGCTTGCCGTTGACATGCACGTCGCCGGACGTCGGAGCATCGAGCCCGAGAATCAGGCGCATCGTCGTCGACTTTCCCGAGCCGTTCGGCCCCAGAAAGCCCGTCACGATGCCCGGGCGAACCGCGAACGAGATGCCGTTCACAGCACGCTTCTCACCGTAGTCCTTGGTGAGGTTTGTCGCTTCGATCATGAAGCTAACGGTACGGGCGGACTGCGGTCTGCGCCTCGGCCGCAAGAACGAACTTCGTCTCCTACAAAGGTCGGAACTTTGCTACGCGAGCCGGCGGTAGATCCCGTCTCCTTCCGCCGCCAGGCCCGCAACGTCGAGCTCGGCGAGGGCGGCAATCACCTCTCCGACGGCTAGCCCTGTCCTTCGAACAAGCTCGTCCGCGGTCGCGGGCAGAAGGTCCAGGAGGGGATTCGCAGCGACCGCTCGGTCCGGTGGAGGCTGGATTCCGAGCGATTCGAGGACGTCAACCGCCGCCGTGAGCGGCGTCGCGCCGAGCCGCAGAAGTGCGTTCGACCCCGCGGACAGTGCTGATGTGATCTCACCTGGAACTGCGAACACCTCTCTGCCCTCCTCGAGCGCGAAGTCGGCGGTGATCAGGGCCCCGCTCCGCTCGCGTGCCTCGACGACGACGGTTGCGGCGCAGAGGCCGGCGATGATTCGGTTGCGTGCCGGAAAGCGCCAGGGCGCAGGTTCCACCCCGGCCTCGTACTCGGACACGATGAGCGACCGCTCGCCGATCGAACGCGCGAGCGCTGCGTGCGCCGCCGGATAGTCGCGATCGATGCCACAGCCGAGCACGGCGACCGTGTGCCCGCCGCCGGCAAGCGCACCGAGGTGCGCTTCGCCGTCGATCCCGCGCGCCAGTCCGCTCACCACCAGGACACCGGCCGTAGCGAGCTCGCGCCCGAGCATGCGCGCTACCTGAGCCCCGTAAGGCGAGCACGCGCGGGCACCGACGATCGCCACCGCGGGCTCCGAGAGCAGTGCCATTTCAGCATTACCTCGTACGTAGAGCCGAGCCGGTGGATCGTGAATCGCGCGCAGCAGCGGCGGCAGTTCGCGTCTGCGCAAGACTCTCATGGTGTCGCAAGCTCGGAGGGCGCGCGATACGCGAGCGCCTCGGCAACGTGCTCCGGCAGGACGGCATCGGAGCCGGCGAGCGCGGCGATCGTGCGCGAGACGCCGGCGACCTTCGCGCGACCACGGCCCGACAGCGGTAGCCGCTCGACGGCCCGCGTCAGCAGCTCGTCGGCAGCAGCAACTCGCTTCGGTGCGACCTCCGCGAGTCGTAGCCTCGCGGCGACGACGCGGGAGCGCACGGGGTCGGACGCCTCTCCCGGACCGCCCTGAAGCTCGAGCGCGCGTGCTCGCGGGATCGTGACGACCAGGTCGAAGCGGTCGAGGAGCGCCCGCGAGAGCTTGTCTCGATAGCGCGCCAGTCTCTGCGCCGAGCAGGAGCATTGCGCACCCGGATCACCACGAGCCCCGCACGGGCACAGGTTCATCGTGCCGATCAGTTGGAACCGTGCCGGAAAGCGAACGCTGCCCGCGGCGCGTGCGACGACGAGCTCGCCGTCCTCGAGCGGCTGCCGCAGTGCCTCGAGTGCGGGCCGCTGAAACTCCGCGAGCTCGTCGAGCAGCAAGACGCCTCGATGCGCGAGGCTCGCCTCGCCCGGCCTCAGCCTCGGTCCGCCGCCCACGATCGCGGCCGTCGAGGCGCTGTGGTGCGGCGCGCGAAACGGCGCGTAGCCGATCAACGGGTGGTCGGGGTCGACGAGACCCGCGACTGAATGGATGCGCGTGACCTCGAGCGCCTGTTCCTCCTCCAGCGGCGGCAGGATTCCCGGGAGGCGGCGGGCGAGCATCGTCTTGCCCGTGCCCGGCGGCCCTCCGAGCAACAGGTTGTGACAGCCGGCGGCCGCCAACTCGAGGGCGCGCCGGCCGCGTTCCTGGCCGCGAACGTCGGCGAGATCCAGCGGGCGCCGGCGCGGCTTGCCATTGCCGACGATGTACTCGGGTGGCTCGAGCTCGCCGCGGAGATACGCGACCGCATCTGCCAGGTGACGCACGCCGACCGGCTCGACGCCCGCCAGAGCCGCCTCGGCGCACGCCTCGTACGGGCAGATGATCCGCTCGAGCTCGTCACGCCTGGCTCCTTCGGCAACCGCGAGCACGCCGCCGACACGGCGCAGTCGCCCGTCGAGGGCAAGTTCGCCGCACGACGCATGCTCCGCAAGACGGGCGCGCGGGAGTTGGTGTGACGCGGCCAGGAGCGCGAGCGCGATGGGCACGTCGAAGCCCGAGCCCTCCTTCTTCAACTCCGCAGGGGCGAGGTTGACGGTGACGCGGCTGCCCGGGAACTCCAGTTCGGCGGAGACGATCCCACTGCGCACGCGCTGCTTCGCCTCCTGACAGGCACGGTCGGCGAGGCCGACGATCGTCAGCGAAGGCGTGCCGCCCTGGATGTGCGCCTCGACCTCCACCCGGCGCGGCTCCAGGCCTACGAGGGCAAAGGTGACCGCGCGCGCGAGCACGCTCCGAAGCTACGCGGAGAGTTGTGACACGTGTGTGCTGGATCGGCGCCGGATCCATGACTAACCGGACCGCCTCGGTGACGTATCTACTAAGTGATGGTGATAGGAGCGACCTTCGTCGCGGCAATTTCGCTTCTGACCGGGCTTGGTACCGATCAGTCGCGGATGTTGTGGCAAGGCCCCACCCTCGCCGGTGAGACGGTCGTCTGGGGGGAAGAGGCGGGCGGAACGGGCTCAATTCACCAGTGGACGCAGCGCCTCGGCGAACGTGCTCTCTATCGCAGCGACTCGCTTGCCCTTGGTCGGCCTCTCGCGGCCTCCCCCACACTCCTCGCATTCGAGCGCACATACCCCAGCTGCAAGCCACAGCCGAACTTCGCCTGCCCGCAAGCCGAAGACGCTCTCGTCGGTCCGCCCCGCGGCCCCTTCCGTACGTTGGTTCGGCCGCGGACCTGCTCTATCCCGACCTCGGGCAATACGCTTGCCCTCGACGGCGGCTTCGCCGCATATCTCGAGGTCGATTGCGCGGGCCAGCGGATGAGAGTCATCGTGCGCGACGTCGGACATTCGGGGAGGCCGTTGATCGTCCGAGACGCCGCGCTCTCGAGCGGTTGTTGTCGCGACATCGCGATCGCAGGGCGGTTCGTCGCCTGGAGCGAGAGGAACGAGGTCGTCGTCTATGACCGGCTCGCCCGCCGCCCCGTCTACCGCGCGCGCCTAGGACCCAAGGCGGGCATCGACGTCGATCTTGGCTTCGATCTCCAGCGAGACGGAAAGCTCGCCGTCTCCTACCGTCTCATCGAGGTCGCACGAGCGGGCCCGACGACGATCGGTTGGCTCTCGCCTTCATCCCCCCGTCTTCACGTGCTCCCTCTCCGCGGTAGCGACACGCGGATCCGTATCGCCGGCGACCGCATCGCGTTCGAGCGCTTTCGCACATCGAGCGCAGGCGTCCTTGCCATTGTTGACCTCGCCGGTCGCGCACGGTCCGTTGCGGGTTTCGCTCCGCCGGTGAGCCTCCATGGCCAATTCGACTTCGACGGTAGACACATCACCTGGGCTTCTGACCGCGTGACGTCCACACGCTTGGACTGTCCTCCACCCGGGCAGGGACGGCCGTGCGTCCGTCGCCAGACCGGTGTCACGTCGATCTGGATTCGCGCCGCCGAGGGAGGGGCGCCACGCCTCATTGCGCGACTGCGGTTCGACGACACGATCGCCCGCTTCTAGAAACGGGCGACGAGCACGTCTTCGAAGTACTCGCCCGCGCGTCGTCCGGTCCGGCGATTCACGTGACGGCGCAGACGCTCTTCGAGCCGCAGACCTGCCCGATCGAGGATCTCCGGGTACAGCTCGCGGCGATCGTTGACCACGATCACGATCGGCGCGCCTCGCCGCAGCACCGACTTCGCATTGAGCAAGACCTCGACAATCCCATCGGAGTACGCGGTAAGAGCCGCGCGAGAATTCCCCGCGGCGGCCGCTCCGACCTCGAGCTCGCGGCGATCGTCGAGGCCGAGCAGCTCGTAGGCGTAGCGATGCTGCTCGTGGTAGTCGATCAAGCCCGGGTACGGAGGCGACGTGAGCACACCGTCGTAGCGGCCCGGCAGCTGCTCAACGCGCACGTCGCCGTGGATGACCGAGGCGACTCGGCCGCGCGCGCGGACGCGCGAGAACTCCTTCAGCCGGGCGAGGGTGTCGAGCGTGTAGCGGCGTAGGAACTGCGAGGCCGTCTCAACGGGGCGGCACTCTCGTCGGTGCTTGTGACACCAGTAGGGCTCGAGCTGAGGCGCGCGCGGAGACTCGAGATCGAAGTGGGTCGTGCGCCGCGCGGATCGGGCTGCCCGAGCGAGGACGACGCGGAGCACATTTGCATGCTCGTACTCGTCGACCAGAGCCCGGAAACCGAGCAGCTCGCGGGCGGCCTGTGGCGCGAACCACCGGCGGACGTATGCCGAGGGACGGTCGGTGCTGATTTCTCCGACGCGGGCGTGCGCTGCGCGCAACTCCTGCTCCAGGACGAACGGGTTGTACGAGCGAGTCTTGACCTCCATGAGCAGGCAGTTGAAGGCCGCCACGTCGACGCCGGTGGCATCGAGGCCACTCTCGAGTGCCTGCACGAGCGTCGTCCCTGAGCCCGCGAACGGATCGAGCACCTGCTGGCCCGGCCGGAAATATCTTCCCAGCAGGATCTCGACGAGCTGCGGGATGAACTTGCCCAGGTAGGGGTGGAGACGGTGGACGTGCTTCGTCCGCTCCCGTTCGGGGAGGTCGCGCTCGGACCAGGAAAGGGCCAGATCGAGCTCGGCGTAGAGAGCATCTTGCGTCGGGGCCACCCGCGGGAGTTCGACGCCGGAGTCAGAAAGCCTCGGCCACCCGCTCCAGTTGGCCGCTGCGGACGGCCATCACGTCGAAAGAGACCTCGAGCCCAGCCGCCTCGGCATGGCGTGCGAGCCAGGCGTCGGCAGCGAGCCTGAGGCGACGCTGCTTCTCGTCGTCGACCATCTCGAGCGGATCGCCGAACCGGTCGCCCAGCTTCTCCTTTACCTCGCAAAAGATCAGCCGGCGGCCCCGGCGAACGATGATGTCGAGCTCGTAGCCGGCGATCCAGGCGTTGGTGGCCAGGATTCTGTACCCGCGCACGCGGTACCACCACACGGCGCGCTGCTCGGCACGCTTGCCGGGACGCAACGACACACCGAGAGGCTACGTCGTGCGGCTGCGCAGGTCCGTCACGGAAATCGAACTTAGGTGTTCTTCGTCAGGAGCGTGTGAATCTCGCGGGTCAGACCTGCGACTTGCTCGGTGAGCTCCTTGTCCTGCTTGGTGAGATCGGTGTTCGCCACGCGCAGCGCTTCGAGCTTGTCCGTTTCCGTCTTCAGCCGAGCAACGCGTCGTTCACCGTTCTTCTCTTCCTTCTCGCGGTGCAGCTCAAGCTGGTCGCCTAGAGCCTTGTCGCGGGACGCCTGCCTCGTCTGCGCGAGCAAGATCAGCGGCGCGGCGTAGGCGGCCTGGGTCGAGAAGGCGAGGTTGAGGAGGATGAACGGGTACGGATCCCAGTGCGACATGAGCGCCACCGAGTTGAGTGCAATCCAGGCGATGACGATGAGCGTCTGCCCGATGATGTATCGCGGCGTTCCGAAGAAGCGCGCAGCCCGTTCCGCGGCGCGGCCGAAAGGATCCTCGCCAAAGGCGCTGTGCTCGGTCACGCCGATGAGAGTAGGTCGTCAGGCGGACAGTGCCGCCAGCTCCTCCTCTTTCAGGTAGCACATCGCCTGGAAGGAACGCCGGTGAATGCGGGAGGGGCCACGCTCACGCACGATCTTCGAATGGCCGGGCGTGATGTAGCCGACGTGCGAGGAGAAGCCGTAATGCGGAAAGAGCGCGTCCATCTTGCGCATCACCCGGTCACGCGTCACCTTGGCAACGATCGAGGCTGCGGCGATCGCGGCACTCTTTTCGTCACCGTCGACGACGGCCCGGTGTGGAGGCGCCGTCGGGCCCAGGCGAAAACCGTCCACCAGACACGCCTCGGCTGGCGGCGACAGGGCGTGCAGGATCTCGCGCATCGCCGCGAGGTTCGACTTGTGCAGTCCGTTGCGGTCGATCGCGCCGTGCGGAATCACCCGCACGACGACCTGCTCCGCGCAGCCCAGCACAGCGTGGAACAGCTCCTCGCGACGCTCCGGCGAGCACTGCTTCGAGTCGTTGAGGTACCCGAGCGGCCGCACCTTGTGATCGCGTAAACAGCCGTAGTCGAGCAGCACGCCGGCGACCACCAGCGGCCCGGCGAGACAGCCACGCCCGGCCTCGTCCGTCCCCGCAACCAACCGGGCACCGAGCTGCCGGTCGAACTTCAGGAGCTTCTGGCCTGTCCGAGGCGCCATCGCGCCGAGGATAGCCGTCTACTCGGCGGGCTCTGCCGGAGGCTCAGCCGGAATGTCGCTCTCAGCGACTTCCGCAGGCTCAGCGGCCTTTGCGCCCTTCGGCGCGCGGACGACGTCCTGGCGCAACTCGCGGATGCGCGCCTTTTTGCCCACCTTCCCGCGGAGGTAGTACAGCTTCGCGCGGTTCACGTCACCGATCGCGGCGACCTCGATCTTCTCGATCTTCGGCGTGTGGAGCGGGAACGTGCGCTCGACGCCGACGCCAAACGACTGCTTCCGCACGGTGAACGTCTCGCGGGCGCCGGCGCCCTGACGCTTGATCACGATCCCCTCGAACACCTGGATGCGCTGCCGCTGACCCTCGATCACCTTGAAGTGGACACGGACCGTGTCTCCCGCCTTGAACTGCGGGATGTCGTCGCGCAACTGGGCGCGCTCGAGTGTCTCGATCACCTTGCTCATAAGAGGGGGACCCGAAGGCCGGGGCGGAATCCTAGCGAAAGCGCGACTTAGTGGCTCAGAGCCTCTCGGTCGATCAGTGGAACGAGATCCTGCCGGGCGGCCAGTAGGTGGCGAAGACCTTGCCGATCAGGTTCTTGCGCGGCACCAGGCCCCAGCGGCGGGAGTCGCACGACGAGCTCCGGTTGTCTCCCATCATCAGGTAGTAGTTCTTCGGGATCCGGGTGTAGGTGTTCCTGGGCGGGATGTCCCGCAGAGTGAGGGTGTCGCTGTCCCGCCGGTCTGGCTTGACGTAGGGCTCGTTCAGCTTCTTCCCGTTGATGTAGACGAAGCCGCCCCGCTCCTCCCAGACGTCGCCCGGCACGCCGATCAGCCGCTTGACGAAGGTGCCCTCTGAGCCGCACGCCTGGAGCGCCAGCTTCGGCGTGTTGAACACGACGATCTCGCCCCGTTTCGGATCGCGGAAGTGGTAGATGAAGCGGTTCGCGAGGACCCGGTCGGAGGTCGCAGCCTCGCAGCCCTGAGCAGGCCGCGCGCAGTGCAGGGTCGGCTCCATCGACGATGACGGGATGCGGTACGGATTCACGATCCACGCCTTGATCGCGAGGACGATCGCGATCGCGCCGGCGATGGTCACGACCCAGTCGATGCCGACGCGCCAGCCGTGGGGCAGATTCGGGAACAGCCGGTCGACCGGATTGTGCGACTTCTTCTGCGGCGTCTTCGGGGGGACGTTTCCGTCCCGCCCGGCGTCGTACTTCGCCCGTTCTTCCGGATCGCGCAAGACGTCGTAGGCGTCTCTCAGCTCCCGCCAGGCGCCGTCCTGGTAGCCGAGCTCGAGCGCACCACGACGGTAGGCGGACTCGATCTCCTGCGGCGACGCGTCGGGTCGCACGCCCAGTAACGCGTAGTGGTCGCTCACGTGACGGTCCGCCGCCGGCTCTGTTCCCGTCGCCATTCCTCGATCTTTCTGTGATCGCCCGAGAGGAGGATCTCCGGCACGCGCCAGCCGCGGAAGTCCGGTGGACGCGTGTAGTGGGGATACTCGAGACCGCCGTCGAGCTCGGAGGAGAAGCTTTCGAACGCCCCGGACTCCTCCTTGATCGCTCCGGGAAGCCTGCGCGCGATCGCGTCGACCAGGACCATCGCCGGCAGGTCGCCGTTCGACAGCACGTACGGCCCGATCGAGATCGCGTCCGACGCGAGGTGCTGGACGACGCGCTCGTCGAAACCCTCGAAGCGGGCAGACAGCAGCGTGAGCCGGTCCTCGTCCGCCAGCTCCTCGACCACGTCCTGCGTCAGCTGGCGGCCCTGCGGCGTCAATGCGATGACGCGGTGGTCGGGCACGCCTCCGTACACGGCGTCGAGCGCAGCCGCGACGACGTCGACCCGCAACACCATCCCAGCGCCCCCGCCGTAGGGCTCGTCGTCGACCTGCGCGGCGCGGAGCGGCGTCATGTCTCGATACGAGAAGAGCCGGAGATCGAGCTCGCTGCCGAGAACGGTGGCCACCGGCCGTTGCTCCGTCAGCCACGCAAAGGCATGCGGAACGAGGGTGAAGACGTCGAGCTGCACGGGCGAGCGACCCAGGTTAGCTAGTGGTGCCCCACCCAGTAATGCCGTCGAGCTTCTGGGTCGCGAGCACCAAGCCAGAGGCCGCACTCAACCGCAGCAAGGCTGGTCTGCCTTGCTAAGGGCGAGGGTGGACTCTGGCGCCGCGTGATCGCGGGCCAGAAGCCGACATGTATTGCTGGGTGGGGCACTACCCGGAAAAGCCCGGGGCGACCGTGATCCGCGCGGCGGAGAGATCGACCGCGCGCACGCAGTCCTCGACCATCGGCAGGGCGATCCCGGAGTCGAGCTCGAGCACGTCGTTCGCCACGCCCGGCACCACGTCCGTCACCGTCCCGAGGTCGTTACCGCCCTCCTCCTCGATGCGGAGGCCGACCAGCTGGAAGACGTAGTACTCGTCCTCACCTGCAGGTGCCAGGGCTTCCTGCGGAACCTCGAGCTGCGCTCCTCGAGGCACACGCCGGTCGAGTCGGATCACCGGACGTCCGCGCGCATGCCTGCGCGCGAGAACTTTGGCCGGCGCGCCCTCGACGATCAGCTCGGCCCCCACCTCGAAGCGTTCCGGCGCCTCGCTCGCGTTCTCGACGACGAAGGAACCGTCGAGCCCGTGCGACTTGCCGACACGTCCGACGACGACGGTCTCAGGCGCGCTCACGGGCCCTCGCTCGTCTAGTCGACGATCTCGAGCTGCACGCGGCGATGCTCCCGGACGCTGCCCGCGCGGACGATCGTGCGCAACGCGCGCGCAATGCGTCCCTGCCGGCCGATCACCTTGCCGAGATCGTCTTGCGCGACATGCAGGCGAAGCACGACCGAGTCTGCTTCATCGACTCGCTCGACGCGCACGGCATCCGGCTCGTCGACGAGCTGTCGTGCCAGATACTCGAGCAGCTCCGCCACTAGTTCAGGTTCCTGATCTTGAGCAGCTTGCTCACGGCTTCCGACGGCAAGGCACCCTTGCCGAGCCAGTCCTTCACCTTGTCCTCGTCGAACTCGATCAGCGAGGGATCATGCTGCGGGTTGTAGCGTCCGACGATGTCGATGAACTTGCCATCGCGCGGTGAGCGCGAGTCGGCAACGACGACGCGGTAGACCGGATTCTTCTTCGATCCGACTCGCGTCAACCTCATGCGTACCGCCAACTATTTACCTCCTCATCATGGGGGAACCCATGGTTCCCCCATGAGTCCCCTCCTTTTCGTTTGCATTGCCAAGCAGGTCAGTAAGGCTACGCCAGGCAAAGCCCGGCTTCGCCGGACGATGAGTGCGCATGGCGCTTGCGAGAGCGGTGAGAGTCATCGACGAGTCTTCTGACGTTTCTTCTTCTTGTTGGATTTTGTCGCTTTTCGTTGCCCGGGCTGCGGTGCGGCGGCCGGCGCCTGCCCCGTCAGCGCACCGAGATCCGGCATCTTGCCCTTGCTCATGCCCTTCATCAGCTTCTCCATCTGCTTGCGGGCATCCATCAGCCGGCCTACTTCCTCGACCGTCGTGCCCGATCCGTACGCGATGCGCTGGCGCCGTGAGCCGTCGATCACCTTCGGCAGACCTCGCTCCTGCGGGGTCATCGACAGGATGATCGCCTCGACGCGGCCCAACTGCTTTTCATCGACCTCGTCCATCCCTTCGAGCTGCTTGCCGAGGCCCGGGATCATCTTCAGCACGCCCTGGATCGGTCCCATCCGGCGGAGCATCTTGTAGCTCTTGAGGAAGTCGTCGAAGGTGAACTGGCCCTTCATCATCCGGGCTTCCATGTCCTTCTGCTCGTCCTCCTCGACCGCTTCCTCGGCACGCTCGATGAGCGTCAGCACGTCTCCCATGCCGAGGATGCGCGACGCCATCCGGTCCGGATGGAAGTACTCGAGCTGATCGACCTTCTCGCCGACGGAGATCAACTTGATCGGACGGCCGGTGACCGCTTTCACCGAGAGCGCGGCACCGCCGCGTGCGTCGCCGTCCAGCTTCGTCATCACGACGCCGTCGAACGCGATCCGCTCCTGGAATGCCAGCGCGACGTTCACGGCCTCCTGCCCCGTCATCGCGTCGACGACGAGCAACACGTTCGCGGGCTTCGCCTCGTCGCGGACCCGCTCGAGCTCCTGCATCAGCTCCTCGTCGACGTGAAGGCGACCCGCGGTGTCGAGGATGATCGTGTCGACCCCGTCCTCGGTGAGCTGCCGCACACCGTCGTGCACGACGGCGACCGGATCCGAGCCTTCGCCGCGATACACGGGAACCTGAATCTGCTTGCCGAGCTGCTCGAGCTGGTCGATCGCGGCCGGTCGTTGAAGATCGGCGGCGACGAGCCCGGGAGTGCGGCCCTCCTTGCGCAGCATGAACGCGAGCTTGGCCGCGGCTGTCGTCTTCCCCGAGCCTTGCAGGCCGGCGAGCAGGATCACCGTCGGCGGCCGGCCCGTGAACGCCAGCTGCGAGCTGCCCGTGCCCATCAGGGCGGTCAGCTCGTCGTGGACCGCTTTCACGACCTGCTGTCCCGGCTGCAGGCTCTTCAGCACCTCCTGGCCGAGCGCACGCTCGCGCACCTGCGCGACGAACTGCTTGACGACCTCGAAGTTGACGTCGGCCTCGAGCAGCGCGAGACGGATCTCGCGCATCGCGCGCGAAATGGCCTCGTCGTCGAGCTTTCCGCGGCCGCGGAGGTCGCCGAGAGCGCCCTGGAGCCTGTCTGAAAGGGTGTCGAACACGGCCCGGAAGTGTACTTGCGGGTGTTTCTAGGCAAGACGCAGGCGAGCAGATCCGCGCGCGCTCGGGCTCGACTGGCACGCCGACCAGACCGAGGCTCTCATCCGGTTCCGGAACAGCGCGCCGCTCCCGGCTAGGCGCTTCCAGAGTCGAGTCCTACACTCAAGACATGGCCGTAAGCCGGAGAACGGTCACCGTCCTCTTCGCAGACGTGGCCGATTCGACGCCGCTCGGGGAGCGGCTCGACCCGGAGACCCTGCGCCAGGTCATGTCGTTGTGGTTCGAGCGGATGTCAGCGGTGCTCGAACGCCATGGCGGCACGGTCGAGAAGTTCATCGGAGATGCCGTGATGGCGGTCTTTGGCATCCCCGATCTGCACGAAGACGATGCGCTTCGCGCCGTGCGTGCTGCAACGGAATTGCGGGTTGCGCTCGCGGAGCTCAACGAGGAGCTCGCGCGCGAGCGCGGCGTGCACATCGGCATCCGTGTCGGCGTCAATACGGGCGAGGTCGTCGCCGGAGACGGGACCGGCGGGCAAATGCTCGTCACCGGCGATCCCGTCAATGTCGCGAAGCGACTCGAAGAAACCGCGCGAACCGGCGAGATCCTGCTCGGCGACGGCACTCGCCGGCTCGTCGAGAACGCGGCCCTCCTCGAGCCGCGTGACGAGCTCACCGTGAAAGGCAAGAGCGGTCCTGTGCTCGCCTGGAACCTCCTCGGCGTGATCGAAGGCGCGCCCCCGTACGCGCGACGTCTCGATGCACCGCTGGTCGGCCGCGCGGAGGAGTTGCGAGTACTCCACGAAGCCTTCGCAAGCGCCGTCGGCGAACGAGCGTGTCGGCTCGTCACGGTGGTCGGCTCGGCAGGCATCGGCAAGTCGCGCCTCGCGACGGAGCTCTCGCGAAGCCTGCGCGAGAAAGCGCGCACGGTCAGCGGCCGCTGCCTTCCCTACGGCGACGGAATCACGTTCTGGCCGCTGGCGCAGATCGTCGGGGCACTCGGCGGCGACGAAGGCATCCGCAAGCTACTCGCGGGCACCGAAGACGGAGAGCTCGTGGCAGCGCGCGTCCTGGGAGCAGTCGGGCCGACACACAGTGCCGCTCCAAGCGGCGAGCTGTTCTGGGCCGTGCGCCGCCTGCTCGAAGAGGCCGCGCGCGAGCAGCCGCTTGTCGTCATGGTCGAAGACATCCACTGGGCGGCCCCGACACTGCTCGACCTGCTCGAGTATCTGGCCGGCTGGACGCACGACGCGCCGGTCTTGCTGCTTTGCCTCTCGCGCCCAGACCTGCTCGAGGAGCGAGCGGGCTGGCTGACCGCGCCGAACATGTCCGGCATCGCGCTCGCGCCGCTAACGGACGCGGAGGCGGATACCCTGCTCGATGAGATCGGCCAGGAGTGGCCGCTCGACGCCGAGGCTCGCACGCAGATCAAAGCGGCCGCAGAGGGCAATCCGCTCTATGTCGAGCAGATGGCTGCGATGCTCGCCGAGGGCGGGCCCGCGGATGCGATCCCGCCGTCCATTCATGCGTTGCTCGCCGCACGACTCGACCGACTTCCCGCCGACGAGCGTGCCGTGCTCGAGCGTGCGGCCGTCGCCGGGAAGGAGTTCGTGCGGAGCGCGGTGCTGGAGCTGTCCGACGACAGCGACCGCGAGGACGTGGATGCGCGGCTACTCAGCCTCGCCCGCAAGGACCTGCTCGCCGCGAACCCCGGCCGCGAGGACAGGTACCGATTCCGCCACGCCCTGATTCGCGACGCGGCGTATGCGGGCATCGCGAAGGAGCTCAGGGCCCAACTGCATGAAGGCTTCGCCGATTGGGCGGGCCGGACACCGTCGGGCCGCGCCGGCGAGCTCGATGAGATCGTCGGTTACCACTACGAGCAGGCGTTCCGCTACCGCGAGGAGTTGGGCCCGCTCGACGAACATGCCCGCACACTGGCGGATCGTTCCGGCGAATTGCTCGGTCGGGCAGGCGAACGCGCCTTCGCACGACACGACATGCCGGCCGCCGTGAACCTCCTGGCCCGGGCGATCACCCTGCTTCGCGAAGAGAACGCGATTCGCCTGCAGGCACTCCCTCAGCTCGGCAGCGCACTCATGAAGACGGGCGACTTCACGCGCGCAGACAAGATTCTCGGCGAGGCCCTGGCCGGAGCCGCCGCCGCAGGAGACAAGAAGCTCGAGCTCCGTACACTCATCGAACGGGAGTTCTTTCGGACTTTCACGAATCCGGAGAGCTCGACCGAGGAAATCGTCCGGATCGCCGAGACGGCGATCCCGCTGCTGGAGGAGCTCCACGACGAGCTCGGACTTGCAAAAGCCTGGTGGCTTCGCAGCGAAGCGGATGTGATCGCGGGCCGCTGGGCCGCGCGTGCCGAGGCGCTCGAGCGCGCGCTCGAGTACGCACGTCGCGCGGGCGACGGCCGAGAGATCTCGACGATCATCGCGCTGCTCGCGCAGGCGCTCGAGTACGGACCGACGCCGGTGCCGGAAGCGATTCGACGCTGCGAGGAATTGCGGGACAGTGTGCTTGACGACGCCGAGGTCCGAGCGGCGATCGCCAGCACGCTCGCCGGGCTGCACGCGATGCAGGGCAACTTCGAGCAGGCACGCACGCTCGCCGAGGAAAGTCGCGTGGTCTACGAAGAGCTCGGTCTCCGCTACATGCGCGCCGCGCGCTCACTCGCGTCGGGCTCTGTCGAGCTGCTCGCCGGCGACCCGGCCGCGGCCGTGCGCGAGCTGCGCTGGGGCTATGACGCTCTCGAGAAGATGGGCGAGCGGGGTACGCGATCCACGCTCGCCGCTTTCCTCGCGCAGGCCCTGGTGGAGCAGGGCTTGTATGCGGATGCAATCGAGTTCTCGAGGATCAGCGAGGAGACGTCCGCTGCAGCGGACGTCGTGAATCAAGCCGTCTGGCGCACCGCGCGCGCCGCGGCGCTGGCCCACGCCGGTGATTCGTCCGTGGCCGAGCTGCTCGCCGCCGAGGCGGTCGAGCTCGCCGAAGGGACTGACTTCCTCGATCTGCAGGGAAACACGCTGCTCGGCCTCGCCGACGTGCTGCGCCTGACCGGGCAGCCCGAGCGAGCGTCGCCCCTCGTCGAACGAGCTCGGCAAGCATTCGAACGCAAGGGGAACATCGTCGGCGAGGCCAAGGCGGTCGCTGCGCTCGGTGATCGGGTCGGCTGAATCCGGACTCGCAGTTTTGGCCCTTCCGCGTTAGGCTCGGCGGGCCATCGAAAGAAGGAGGCTGCGGTGAAGAACGGATCCGACTCCGACGACCTGAGCCCGCCAGACGTGCTCCGCGGACTCGAGCAAAGCTTCACCGGGGACGGCCTTACCCTAGACGAGGCGTTCAAGAACGCCTGGGAACGGGGCAAGTCATCCGGACATAGGGTCTTCCGCGCTCAGGACATCTTCGTTTGGGGGGACAACCCGATCAGCGGCTACCGCGTGATCATCACTCCGGTCGGCTAGACACCGCCGAGAAAGAGAGGCCGACATGGCCGACGTCGCCAAGGTCGTCACGATCATCGGTTCGTCACCTGAGAGCTTCGCGAAGGCCGCAGACGTGGCCGTTCGGGAAGCGGCGAAGACGCTGCGCGGCATCACCGGCGCGCAGGTCGTCTCGATGAGCGCAGAAGTCGAGGGTGATCGAATCAGCATGTATCGGACAACCGTGAACATCGCCTTCGGGATCGAGCGCAACTAACCCGAGACGAGCGCCCGCGCAAAATCGTCGGAATCGAACGGCCTGAGGTCTTCGAGCTTCTCGCCGACGCCGATCAGCTTGACGGGTAAACCGAGCTCGTGCGCGATTGCGACGGCAATGCCGCCTTTCGCGCTGCCGTCGAGCTTCGTCAGGGCGACGCCCGTCACGCCGACCGCCTCGCCGAAGAGCCGCGCCTGCTGCAGTCCGTTCTGGCCCGTCGTGGCGTCGACGACGAGGAGCGTTTCGTGCGGAGCTCCTTCGAGCTTGCCCTCGATCACGCGGCGCACCTTCGCCAGCTCTTGCATCAGGTTCGACTGCGTGTGGAGGCGGCCGGCGGTGTCGACGATCACGACGTCCCGTCCGTTGCGCGTCGCAGCCTCGATCGCGTCGTAGGCGACCGACGCCGGATCCGCCCCACGCTCCGCGCCGACGAACTCGGCGTTCGCGCGATCGGCCCAGATCTCCAGCTGCTCCTCGGCCGCAGCGCGGAAGGTGTCGGCGGCGCCGAGCACGACCGAATGGCCGTGCTGGCGCAAACGCTCGGCCAGCTTTCCGATCGTCGTGGTCTTACCCGTGCCGTTGACGCCGACGATGAGCAGGACGCTCGGGTTTGCCCGCACGTTCAGAGTCGGGGGGTCGCCCAACAGCCTCGCGATCTCCTCGGCGAGCGCCGCCTCGAGATCGGTCAGATCCGGGCGCGCTTCGAGCCGCAGAACGAGCTCGGCCGTCGCGGGCACCCCGACATCCGCGCGGATCAATGCTTCTTCGAGCCGCTCCCACGCTTCGGTGTCACCGGGATCGAAGGCCGCCGAGGCCAGCTCGGCGGTGAGCGCCTGACGGCTCTTCGAGAGCGAGTCGCGCAGCCGCGAGAAGAGCCCGGCGCGCTCGGCCTCGGGCTCGGGCTGCGCGTTCTCCTCCCCTAGGAGCTCCGCCCAGCTACGAGGCAATCGCGGCGGCCTGCTCGCGTGGCAGGCGCCGGGAAACGATCTGCGAGACCCCGTCGGCGCCCATCGTCACGCCGTAGAGGATATCGGCGGCCTCCATCGTCCTTTTCTGATGCGTGATGACGATGAACTGCGCACGATCGGAGTAACGCCGCAGCAACTCGACGAAGCGGCCGATGTTCGTGTCGTCGAGCGCAGCCTCGACTTCGTCGAGGAGGTAGAACGGGCACGGCCTCGCCAGGAAGAGCGCGAACAGGAACGAGATCGCGCCGAGAGCCTTCTCGCCGCCCGAGAGCAGTGACAGTCGCGTCACCTTCTTACCCGCCGGCCGCAACTCGACCTCGATGCCGGGTTGCTCGTCTTCGTCGTCGGGCTCGGTGAGGCGTAGGCGCCCTTCGCCGCCGGGGAAGAGCGTCGCTGCGACCTCGGTGAAGTTCTCCTGCACGGACGCGAACGTCTCGGCGAAACGTTGCTCGACCGTACGCGTGAGATCGTCCCGCAGCGTCTCCAGCTCCTTGAGGCTCTCCTCCAGGTCGGTGCGCTGGGTCGAGAGCTCGACGAGTCGCTCCTTCTCCTGGTCGTACTCCTGCTTCGCGAGCGGGTTGACCTGGCCCAGTGATTCGCGGCGGCGTTCGAGTCGCTCGATCCGCTCGGCGAGCTCGACGCGGTCATCTCCTTCCGTAGGCTCGGCGTGGGCAGCGTCGAGTCGGCGGCGCGCTTCGTCGGACTCGGCTTCGATCCGGGCGCGCTCGACATCGATGGCGCTCAGGCGCTCGCCCGCCTCGGCTGCGGCACGCCGCGCATCGACCTCGTCTGCGCCGAGCCGGCGCAGCTCCTCCGCGAGCGCTCCGGTGCGCGATGCGCCCGCGTCGGCGCGCGCACGCAACGGCGCCTCGAAGCGATCGTCTCCGACTCCCTCGAGCGTCTCGACGAGTTGCGCAGCGAGTCGCGCCAGCGTCACCGTCAACGGATCACGTGTCGCGGAGTACGCGTCCTCCGGAATCGGAGCGTCGACTCGCGCTTCCAGCTCGTCGACCTCGGCGGCGAGCGCGCGGCGGCGTGCCTCGAGCTCGAGCCACACGGCTTCGGCCGTCTCGCCCGCGAACCAGATCTCGCCACGCCCGGGGTCGTAGCCGAAGCCCTCGGGAGTGACGGCCGGAACATTCGAGTGGAGCAGCTCCTCCTTCGAGACGACGGGCAATTCGCGAACGAGCTCGCGCGGATCGCGCGTGAGAACGACGACGCTGCCGAGCCCTGCCGCCCGCGCGCGCTCCGCCAGCGCGAGCGCAGCGCGTGCATCCGGGGCCATCAGTGCAGGCGCGCGATGAGCGAGTGCCGCTGCGACTGCCCGCTCGCGTCCGGGCTCGACGTCGAGGAGCGAGAGCGCGAGCCGCTCACCCTCCTCCGCGAGCGCACGCGCCGCCGGGGGCAAACCTTCGCGCTCCGCCAGGGCGCGCTCGAGCGTCTGCAGACGCTCGCGTGCAAGCCGGGACTGTTCTCCGAGCGCCTCTCGCTCCGCGCGTACGCGCGCGTCGAGGACGCGTCGCGGACGCGACAGCTCTGCGCGCAACCGTTCGAGCAACGCCTCCGCGCTCTCGCGGCGCAGGTCCAGTCGCTCGCGTGCGCTGCGCAGGCGGTAGAGCGTGGCGGTCGCTTCCTCGCGGCGGCCGGCAGCATCGGCAAGCTCCTCTTCCGCGCGGCGCCGTTGCTCGAGGAGCGAGTCGAGCCGTTCGTCGGCGTGCTTGCGGGCGAGCGTCGCGGCGGTGCGCCTGCCCTCGCCGTCTTCGAGTCGCTCGCGCAAATCGGCCAGATCGAGCTCTGCCACTCGTGCCCGAAGCGAAGCGAGATCGCCGAGCAGCTTCTCCGCGCGCTCGGCGGCGGTCGCCTGGAGCGCCAGCGGCCGCAGCCTCTTCTTCACCTCCGCCTCGACGTCGCGGGCGCGCTCGACCTGGATCCCGACGCGCGCGAGCTTGAGCTCCGCGCGGTGCTTGCGGCGCTTGAATCGTCCGAGCCCTGCGGCCTCCTCCAGGAGCTCGCGCCGCTCCTCCGGCTTCGAGCCGAGGATCTCCTCCACCCGCCCCTGGCCGATGATGGAGTGCATCCCGCCGCCGAGACCGAGATCGGCGAGGAGCTCGACGAGATCGATCCGGCGCACGGCCGTGCGGTTGAGCAGGTACTGCCCCTCGCCCCCGCGGTGGAGGCGGCGGGCGACCGAGAGCTCCGAGTACGGCAGCGGGCCTTCCCCGTTCGGATTGTCGAAGAGCAGCTCGACCTCGCAGAAGTCCTCGGCGGAACGGCTGCTGCCGCCGGCGAAGAGGACGTCGTCCGGCTTCTCGGCGCGCAGCTCCGAGGGAGCCATCGAGCCGGCCGCCCAGACGATGGCGTCCGAGACGTTGGACTTCCCGGAGCCGTTAGGCCCGACGACCACGGCCACGCCCGGCTCGAGGCGAATCTCGACCGGTTCAGGGAACGACTTGAAGCCGCGCAGCTTGATGGCGCGTAGGTTCACGCCCGAGGAAAACTACCCGGCGGCGCGGACGCCGCCGGGCAGGGCACTTCCGGGTCAGGCGTCGTGCGCCATCTCCATGATCTTGTCGCGCGTCATCGTCCCGACCATGTCCGGGTGGTCGCTCTGGACATGCGCTTCGACATTTGCGACGAGCTCGTCGTCCGTGTCCCCGAGCAGCGTGACGCCGCAGGGGCAGTCAACCGCTTTAGCCATGCTCCTCCCTTCGGTCGGGGAGAGTTTACGTGGCCGAGTCCAACCCGAACACCAGGGCCGGAGGCTAAGACCAGGCGAAGCCGGACTTAGCCGGAGGCGGACTGATGCTGGCGCGAACGCGTCAGCGCCCGTGCCGGCACGGAAGGGAACAAGCGCGAGGCGCACACACCAATAGGAGTGCGCGGGCTCCGCCCGCGCACGTTCCGCGCGAAGCGCCGTCCCAATCGCCGGGCGAAAGCGCAGCTTTCGCCCGGGTTACGCCGTCGAGACTTCGACGCCCAGCTTCGCCAACGCCTCCTTGGCGGCCTCCTGCTCGGCGGCTTTCTTCGACTCCCCGCTGCCGACGCCGAGCTGCTCTCCCTCGATCACCGCGGCGGATGTGAAACGCCGGTCGTGCGGCGGCCCTTCGACCTCGAGCACCGAGTAGCTCACCGACTGGGCGCGGCGGGCGAGCGCCTCCTGGAGCTCGGTCTTGTAGTCGACATGGCTGGTCAGGGCGTAGTCGATCCGGCCGGAGAAGGCCTGGACGATCGGCTGCTCGATCTTCTCGAAGCCGTGTTCGAGGAACAGCGCGGCCAGTGCAGCTTCGAGCAAAGCCGCGAGCACGTTGCGGTTCCGGGAGAGGCGCTCGAGCTCGTCAGTGGGAATGTCGGCTCCGCGTTTCGCCAGCTCCGTCCCCAACTCGAGCTGGCGTGCAACGACGGCGCAGCTCGCCCGGGACACGACGTGCGAGCGGATCTTGGCGAGCCGGCCCTCCGAGAAGTCGGGGTAGCGCTCGTAGAGCTCGCGCGCCATCGCGAGTTCGAGCACGCTGTCGCCGAGGAACTCGAGCCGCTCGTAGGAGTCGGCCCGCTCGCTCGCCCACGACGCGTGCGTATAGACCTGCTCGGCTCGAGCCGCCGGCAGCCCTTCGATCAGCTTTCGGAGGGGGGCAACATCCCCCGTCGCGGTGCTACTGGTGCGACGAGACGTAGTCGACGGCCTGGCCCACGGTCTGGATCTTCTGGGCGTCCTCGTCGGAGATCTTGATTCCGAACTGATCTTCGAGCTCCATGATCAGCTCCACGAGGTCGAGCGAATCCGCGTCGAGATCCTCCTGGAAAGAGGCCTCTTCGGTGATGTCGCCTTCCTCGACGCCGAGCTGCTCGGTCAGAACTTCCTTGACTCGCTCGAACACTTCGTCGCGCGACGCTGCCATGTCACCTCACGTTGGGGGTCGGGGTCGTAGAGGGGCGAGATGCTAACACGCTCCCGCCCAGATTCTGCGTCAGCCTGCCGACGACGTCGTTCTCGACGCCGCGGGCCGCGAGGCGAATCGCGTTCGTGATGGCGCGCCGGGAGGAGTTTCCGTGAGCGATCACCGCCAGTCCCCGGAGCCCGAGGAGGTACGCGCCGCCATAGGTATCCGGGTCGAGCCGATCGCGCAGCCGGCGCGCCGCGGGCCTGATCAGGAGGCCGCCGAGCTTCCCCCGCAGAGTGGCGGCGATCTCTTCGCGGAGGCCCTCCAGCAATCCGAGAATGGCGCCCTCGGTGACCTTGAGGGCGACGTTGCCGGTGAAGCCGTCGGTGACGAGGACGTCGGCCGCCCCGGTGAGGAGGTCGCGTCCCTCCGCGTTTCCGGCGAAGTTGAGGTCGGTTTCGGAGAGGAGCCGGTGCGCTTCGAGCGTCAGCTGGTTTCCCTTCTCGGGCTCCTCGCCGATCGACAGCAGCCGGACCTCCGGATTCGCGATCCCGAGGATCTCCTCCGCGAAGACGACTCCCATGTGCGCGAACTGGCCGAGATCCTCGGGCCGCGCGTCGGCGTTCGCGCCGGAGTCGAGGAGAACGGACGGGCCCCGGCGTGCCGGGATCGTCACGGCGATCGCAGGGCGGCGCACGCCCGGAATGCGGCGGAGCTCGAGCAGGCAGGCAGCGAGCATCGCGCCGGTGTTGCCCGCCGAGACGACAGCGTCTGCCTTTCCCTCGCCGACTGCGCGGCACGCCACGACGAGGGAGCTGTTCGGCTTGGCACGCACTGCTTCGGTCGGCTTCTCGTCCATCGCGATCACGTCCGCCGCTTCGATCGACTCGAGCCCACGGGTGTCCAGGTCCCGCGGGCCGACGATGACAGGCCGGACGGTGTCAGAGGCTGCGTCGAGGGCTCCCGCGATGATCTCTTCGGGCCCGCGGTCGGCGCCCATGGCGTCGACCGCCACGCGGATCATGGGCCTAAGGCGCCGACTCGGCGCCGACCTCAGGACGACGCGCTCTGCGCCTCGTCCGTCTGAATCGACCGGTCGACACGATCGAACTCAAAACCGAACGCCCTAAGGGCCGGAGGTGCGGAGCGGCTCGACGTCCCGGCCGCGATAGGTGTGGCACGTCGGGCAGACCCGGTGCGGACGCTTGGGCCGGCCGCACTGCGGGCAGACGTTCAGCCGCGGCGACTCGATCTTGTGCTGCGCACGGCGTTTGTCGCGGCGAGCCTTGGAGGTTTTCTTCTTGGGGACGGCCATTTGAACGGGGCAGTCTAGCCGGACGCGCAAGCGTCCTGTCCGCGAAGCGACCAGTGGAGGGGGTCTGGGGGAACCGGCAGGTTCCCCCAGCGCTGACCGAATGCCAGAGAAGTCACTCTTTCGTGACAGCGACGTCTTCCTTTCGGGTCTGACCCCAAACGAGGCGCCGGTCAGGTCCGCTCGGGACGGTTTTGCGCGATTCGGTGCGGAGTCGGCACCGTTGCGTGACGAAGGACGTGGCCTGTTGGGCCTAGAGCTGCTCGCGCAGGCTTTCCAGCGCCGACCAGCGGGAGTCCGACCGGTCCTCGTCGTGCTCGTGCGGGTCCTCGTTCAGGTCCTTCCCGCACATCGGGCATAGGCCGGCGCAGTCGGCACGGCAGAGGATCTTCTCTGGGAGCGCGAGTACGACCGCGTCGCGGGACCACGCCGTCAGGTCGAGGTTGTAGTCAGTGAGATAGGGCGTGCGGAGCTCCTCCTCGCCCTCGGGATTGTTCGCCTGGTACTCGCGCGCGGAGATCGGCACCTCCAGCACGGCATCGCCGAGGCAGCGGTAGCAGGGACCGTGGAGACGCGCGGTGAAGCCGAGCTCCAGCACCGTGCCGGTGCTCGCCTTCGTGATCGCGAGCTCGGCGGCCACCTTGTCCGGCACGGGGAGATAGCGCTCGCCGCCGAGCTCGAAGGGCTCGAGCTCGAGCTCGATCTCGTCCCGATACTCCTCGCCCGGACGAAGCTTGATCTGTCGCAGATTGAGGCTCCTCATGGAGCCCCCAGCGTACCGAGCTACGCAGCCGCTTTGAGCGGCTCCGACACCTCCACCGACCTCGATTTCTTCGGCGCGCGGGCGGTAACGATCAGGACGACCGCGACGATGATCGCCGCGCCGGCGGCCAACGTGGACCAGCCGATCTTCTCGTTGAGAAACACAGTCCCGAGCGCGACCGCGACGACCGGATTCACGAACGCATACGTCGAGACGATCGAGATCCGGACGTTCTTCAACAGCCACGCGTAGGCGGAGAAGGCGATCAGCGAGCCGACGAGCACGAGATAGACGAACGCGACCACCGGCTTCGTCGAGAACGAGTCCGCGTGAATCCCGCTCGTCTCTCCGGTCGCCAGTCCGGCGATCCCGAGGAAAAGGCTTGCGGCAAGCATCTGCATCGAGGCAGAGAGGAGCGGGCTCTGGGGGAGCGCGGCACCGCGCGCGTACAGCGAGCCTCCCGCCCAGGCCGCGGTCGCGCCCACGAGCGCGAGCATCGCGACGACATCACCGCCGCCTCCGGGACGCACGAGCAGCGCAACACCGGCGAAGCCGACGACGAGGCCGGCGATCGCGACCGGCGACAGACGCCGTCCGAAGAACGCGCGGTCCATCACCGCGACCCAGAGCGGGATGATCGCGACGATCAGCGCCGCCAGGCCCGACTCGAGCCGCGTCTCGGCCCAGGCGACCCCTCCGTTTCCGATCAGCAGCAACCCCGCCCCCACGATCGCCGCGGCGCCCCACTCACGGAGCGTCGGCCGCGCGCGGCCGCGCGCGGCGAACGCATAGAGCGCCGCGCCCGCGATCAGGAATCGGGCCGACGACATCAGCAGTGGCGGCATCGTCCGGTCCGTGATCCGGATCGCGAGGTAGGTCGATCCCCAGACGAGATAGACGGTGCCCAAAGCCAAGGCCACCGCCGCCGGCGAACGGCGGGCGAATGCTGCGGTCATGCCTTCATGATCGGCACCGGGGTGTCATTAGGGCAAATCCAGTTACAATCGAGTTCGATTATGGGTGCTGATAGTTGGCTGGGTGTGGAACTGCGGCATTTCCTTGCCCTCGAGGCCGTGGCACGAGAGGGCTCCTTCGGCAAGGCGGCGACGTCGCTCGGCTATACACAGTCGGCGGTCAGCCAGCAGATCGCCACGCTCGAACGGATCGTCGGCCACCGACTGATCGAGCGCCCCGGCGGCCCGAAGCCGGTGTCCCTCACCGAGGCAGGCAGCCTCCTGCTCACGCATGCAGGCGCCATTGCGGCCCGCGTGGCCGCCGCGCAGGCCGACCTCACCGCCCTCGCCGAGGGCCAGGCGGGCACCCTGCGCGTCGGCGTCTTCCAGAGCGTCGGACAGCGGATCCTCCCCGAGGTGATGCGCCGCTTCTTCGAGGCCTGGCCTCAGGTGAGCGTCACGCTGACGGAGTCCTCGGACGACGTCGAACTGCTTGATCTGGTGGAGCGTGGGGACCTCGATCTCACGTTCGCCGACCTGCCGCTCACGGACGGTCCATTCGAATCGGTGGAACTGCTGCGCGACCCGTACGTGCTCGTCGTGGCGATCGGCTCCCCACTCGCCGAACGCGCCGCCGCGCCGACATGGAGAGAGATGGCGGAGCTCGACCTGATCGGGCACAAGCACTGCAGGTCCCTCGCGCAACTGGAGAGCGACGCTCGGCGCCCTCTGCGTTTCGTGTTCCGCTCCGACCACAACCAGACGGTGCAGGCGCTCGTGGCCTCCGGGGTCGGCAGCGCACTCGTGCCGCGCCTGACGATGGACCCCGAGGACGAGACCACGGAGCTGATCGAGCTGCCCAAGGTGCAGCCGCGGCTCATCTCCTTCGCGTGGCACCGCGACCGTTATCGGACTCCTGCGGCGCGCGCATTCGTCGAGACCGCCCAGGCGGTCTGCGCGGAGCTCGAGCTCGATCCCGCGCTCGTCTAGTTAGCTGTACGACTGAGAGTCGTCGACGCTGCCGCCCGCGACGCCGGCGACGACGCTCTCCTGCGAACGCTCGTGCAAGCGTTCGCGACCGCGCTTCACCGCGCTCAAGAACTTCTCGAGGTTGACCTCGAGCGTCGACAGGATCGAGTCGGCCCAGTCCTCCATCTCGAGTCTCGTCTCCCGCGCCTGCCTGCGCGCCTCGTCGACGATGTCCTGCGCCTGTCGCTCCGCGATCTTGACGATCTCCGTTTGCGACGCTTCGCGCACAGCCTGCTCGCGGGCTTCGCCCAGGAGCCGGTCGGTCTCGCGCTTGGCCTCGGCCAGCATCTCCTGCCGCTCCTTCACGATCCAGCGGGCCTGCTTGATCTCCTCGGGGATCGTGGCGCGCATCTGGTCGAGGATGTCGTAGATCTCCTCGCGGTCGATCCTGACCTGATCGGTGAGAGGCACGGCCTTCGCGTTGTGAACGAGGTCGTCGAGCTTGTCGATGAGAACGAGAACGTCCATGGGCTCCTATTCTTGCGGATTCTCTGGGGTGCCGGGGCGACCATCCGGGAAAAGCTCCTGGAAACGGCGGGCAACGGCTTCGGGCACGAGCTCGTCCACTTTCCCGCCGAAGGCAGCGATCTCCTTCACGCCGCTCGAGGAGACGAAGCTCACGGCCGGACTGGCCATCACGTAGACGGTCTCCACGTCGGGCGCCAGGGTGCGGTTCAGCTGGTTCATCTGGAACTCCCATTCGAAGTCCGAGATGACCCGGAGGCCCTTCACGATCACCTTGGCGTTCCACTTGCGGGCGAAGTCGACGACGAGCTGCGAGAAGACGTCCACCTCGACATTCGGCAGGTCGCCGAGAGCGTCATGAAGGAAGGCCACCCGCTCGTCGAGCGCGAACATCGGCGTCTTGTGCGTCGGATTGCCCACCACTCCCACGACCACGCGGTCGAAGATCCCGGCGGCGCGGCCGATCACGTCGATGTGGCCGTTCGTCACGGGGTCGTACGAACCGGGTGCGATTGCGGTGATCACGGGTGCTCGAACACCGTCACGCGCGTCGAGCCGTACTTGCGTGACGTCCGGAGAGCGAGGCCGGGAAGCTCGGGCTCGGTCTTCGCCGACGTCTCGAAGACGAGCAGCCCGTCGTCAGCGAGGACCCGCGGCAGGTAACGGGAGAGGGCGTTGTAGTCGGTCATCGAGTACGGCGGATCTGCGAGCACGAGATCGTACTTTCTGCCCGCCCCGGCCTCTTGCCCCAACCCCGTGACTGCGTCGTGGCGTACGACCCTCGCACCGATCAGGCCGAGCTTGTCGAGGTTGCGCTCGATCGCCCGCACCGCCTCGGGGTCGGACTCCACGAACACGGCCGCCTCGGCTCCGCGTGAAAGTGCCTCGAGCCCCATCGCGCCCGACCCGGCGTAGAGGTCGAGCACCCGCGCGCCTTCGACCCACGGCGCGACGATGTTGAAGACGTTCTCGCGCACGCGGTCCGAGGTCGGGCGCGTGTCGAGCCCCTTCGGTGCCTGGATGGTGTGGCCCCTGCGCGTGCCGGCGATGATCCGCACCCGCGCGAGTGTAGGGCGGGACGGCGCCTGGCCGCCCCGCCCAGATGCGGTGCTACGAGCTGAGGGGCTCGCCCGTCTCGAGCAGCGTCTTCAGGCCGCTGAGGATGTACATCCAGCCACCGGCGACGTTCTCGGCCGTCTTCGGTGCGCGCTCGAGCTGGTCGTGCACCACCGTCAGCTTCGAGACACCGCCTTCCTGCGGCTCGATCTCCCAGCTCACACGGCTCGGCTCCTCAGCTGCAGTCTCCTCGTCGTAGAGCGCCCGCCACGTGTAGGTGAGCCGTCGTGGCGGATCCGAATCCAGAACCTCGCCGTCGACCCAGAGCTTCTCCCTGTCCGGAGACCAACTTCGGTACGGCGCACCTGCCTCGAAGGTCGAGTCGACGAGGCTGCCGTAGAAGTAGCGGCTCGTGAACTCCGGCTTCGTGATCGCCTCCCAGATCTGCTCCGGGCTTGCCTTGATGAACACCGCGTAGACCTGAACGTTCGTCTGGATCATCGTGCTCATGCAGTCTCCTCCAGTTTGTGTTTGAGGTCGGCAAGCGCCGATACCCGGCGCTCGGTGTACTTGTCGATCCAGCGGTCGTGGATCAGGCGAATCGGCACCGGATTCAGGTAGTGCAGCTTCTCCCGCCCGGACCGCCTCGTCACGACGAGCCCCGCGTCCTCGAGAACTCGCAGGTGCTTCATGACGCCGAACCTCGTCATCGCCAGATCCGACTCGAGCTCCGTGAGCGAGCGGCCGTCACGCTCGTAGAGCCGGTCGAGGAGCAGGCGGCGCGTCGGGTCGGCGAGCGCCTTGAAGACCGGGTCGTCGTTCATGTCGGAAGAATAGGTGACCTAATGGTCACATGTCAAGGTAGGAGGTCGTGCAGAGCGTCGAGATACGCGCCGTAGCCGGACGGCGTCGCCCACTCCTGGGCGCTCTCGACCGCCGTACCTTCGGGCCATTCGTTGAACGTGAGCACCAGCTGCCAGCGCGCGTTGGACGCGACCATGTCGGCGATGTCACTCCGCCAGCGGGTGACGTCGCGCGTCAGCCGTGGCGACGGCTCGCTCCGCTCGTCGAACCCGGGGGAGATCATGAAAGCGTCCGGAGCGAAGTCGTACTCCGGGAGCGCCGCCGAGTACTGATGCCAGGCGTCCGGCTGCGCGCTGCACGTCCGAAAGCCGGGGAAACCTTTGAGCACGATGTATGCGCCGACCGTGTTCGCCTCCCGCCAGCGCGTCGCCATGCCGGCGCAATCGTCTTCCGAGCTCCCGTAGACGTAGACGACGAAGCGGCCGTCGACCTTCAGGTACCCCGGCTTCGCTGCGTAGCGATCGCGGATGTACTCCAAGTCGGAGCGGATCTTCTCGACGCTCGGGTTGCCGTACCCCTCGCCCTCGTAGTAGATCGCCCAGCGGAACGGCGTGGTCCGCGCCGCAGCGAGATAGCGTGCGAAGAGCTGATCGGTCTGCGGATAGCCGTCCGGCCCCCACCACGAATAGATGCCGGCATCGAAGTGCGCGTAGAGCATCGCGTCGATGTGCTCGCGCACGATCCGCGTGTCGTAGTCGCTGTAGTAGTCCAGTGACGGATGGAAGTCGCTGTAGGGGAAGACCGGATCGCGCAGCCACGCCTCCGGATACCACGCGTAGTAGAAGGTCGCGTGGATCGGGAACGACGGCTGCGACGAATCGGCCGCAGGCCCACGGAAGTCTGTGATCCGCCCCGGGCCCTTGAACGTGAACCGAACGCGCACGTCTTGGTCCGTGAAGGCGTCGTGTGCAAGGCCCGCGAAGACGAATCGCTTGTCGAGCGACTTCGCCGCGCGCGGTGAAAACCGAAGCTGGTACTCCGGCCGGTCGGACTGGCTCGCATCGATCGCGTCGTACGTCTTGCCCTCGAGCACGCGTCGCGCATGCACGAGCGTCCACGAGTGCTGCGGCGGGGTCGTCGCGAACGCACCCGCGATCAGGAGAAGGAGGGCCGCTTTCACGACCCGAACCTTAGGGCCGAATCAAACGGTCATCACGAAACAGGCGTCGTGCGAGGAGGGCGACACCTGCACGCGATGCCTCAGGCGACCCTGCCGGTCGAGCACGCAGAAGGTTCCGCGATCGAGCGACGGGGTGACGATCCAGCCGAATGCTTCCTGCACGTTGTACGAGCCCACGGGCACCTTCGTCGTGTGCACCACCCGGCCGTCTTGCAACGACAGTACGCGCAGTGTCCCGTCCTCCCCACTCGTCACGTATGCATGCGAACCGGAGAACGTCACATGCTGAGGGGGTGCATCCGCCGGCAGCCGGCGCAGGACTTCGCCCGTCCGCCGGTCGTAGACCGCGAGCGCCCCGCGATCGCCCGAGCTGACCCAGACATGCCGGCCGGCCGGCGCAACCCCTACGTCGTGCGCCAGGAACGGTGGTCGGAACCGGCGGACGAGCCGAGGCACCAGCGGTCGCGACACATCGACCACCGCTACCTCCTCGGCCTTCGAGCCCAGCGAGACCCAGAGGACCTCGTGGCTCGGATCGATCGAGACATGCCGCGCAGGCCCACCCACGTCGACGCGGGCCACAACGCTGCCGCTGAGAAGGTCGACGGTCACGACTTCGTGGCTCCCGGAGTCCGTGACGAAGGCGTGACGCGCCTTTGCGCCCGCGGCGGTGTAGCGAGGCTCGTGGAAGTGACCGTGCACGCGTCGCACGCGCAGACTGCGCCCGTCGATGAGCGAGACGACGCCGTGCGCGGTGTG
>Ga0193729_1000032_pt1 | contig 65942 bp, 65 predicted proteins | sample U1c2metaG_FD_143036 | JGI IMG/M metagenome (GOLD analysis project Ga0193729, IMG submission 143036) | Soil microbial communities from a riparian zone of the East river system, Colorado, United States - U1c2 | ecosystem: Environmental > Terrestrial > Soil > Riparian zone | place: USA: East River...
GCGCGCATCCAACCACGGTCATCGACCGCTTCTATTTCAAGTCCGTCTACTTCCGCGAGCCGAGCGGCGTCCTCTTCGAGATCGCGACGATCGGCCCCGGCTTCACCGTCGACGAGCCCCTGGAAAGTCTCGGCGAACGGCTGTCCCTGCCGCCCGACTACGAGCATCTGCGCGACAAGGTCGAGCCACTGCTGACGCCACTGCCGAACCCGCGCGAACTAGTCCAGCGTTAGCGCCGGATACCGCGCGCGAATCGAATCGACGAAGCCGGCCATCCGCTCGGCGAGCGCCGCGTCTTCGATCTCGAGCACGTTCTCCGCGTTCGTCTCGCCCGAGTGGGAGAGGTTGAAGCTGCCGATGAACACGGTGTCGTCCGCGACCGTCACCTTGGCGTGCATGTAGTCGTGCACCGAGCCGGGCGCGTAGGGAGTCGAATGCTTCCCGGAGAACGTCGCGCGGTTGAGCAGAAACCGCAGTGATGGGCCCTTCCAGGTCATGTTCCCGTTCTGCCGCCACTGCTCCAGCACCTCGGCGATCTGCGTCGCGTCGACGACGCCCGCCAGATCGACTTTGCCGTCCGCCGCCACCTCGGCCAACGTGCCGAGGATCGGAGCCGACGAGATCACCGGCGAGGCAACGCGCACGCGGCTTTTCGCAGCTCCGATCCGATCCGCGATGCGATGCGCGAGTTTCTCCCCGCGTTTCGGGGAGAACCACGTGCCCACCTGCGCATCCCCGACCCGGATGGGAGCGCTTGCGACTTTGCCCGACGCCTCGACCTTGCGCTTCTTCCACAGCTGCGAAAAGTCCTCCTGGAAGCGAATCGCGACCCCGGTCGACTCGACGATGACGATGACGTTCTCCTCGCGCGTCCACGAATCGTCGGTCCAGTTCGTCGAGCCGCTCCAAACCGCGTCGCGGTCGCGCACGATGTACTTGTGGTGCATCAGATCCGGCCAGCCCGGAACGGCCGCCGTCTCGAACGGCAACGACTCGATCAGGTCCGGCTCCGTGGTCGGGGGTGGTGGAACGGGAGGACGCTCGTCGACCTCGTCCACGTTGTAGACCAGCCGTACGTGGACTCCACGCTCGTGCGCACCCACCAGCGCGCCGCGGACGATGTCGCCCGTCCCGTCCTGGAGCCTGACGTCGTAGAGCGCGAGCTCGAGCGTCTCCTTCGCTCCGTCCAGGAACGCGGCGATCCTGCGCGCGATGTCGAGCGCCGTCTGGCCGCCGTCGGTGAGGGTGTGAACGTCGATCAGGGCGTCGGGCATATGGCTCTAGGGTAGGTACCGATCGCGCAGAGCGGCGGTCGTGTGCACTGGGAGGACATCGGCGCCGAGGAGCTCCTCGACGGTCACGGAGGCGAACGTCGACTGATCGACGAGTAGCGCCCGGTAGCGGGAACACGCATCGGCGAAGTCCAAGTTTCCGGCGGGATGAACGACGATGAGTCGGCCCCAGCGCCAGGCCCGGCTCGGGTGCTGGAGCATCGACAGAAGCAGCAGGTGGTCGAGCCAGATGTGGATGAGCTCCGTCCCGTTGACCGCGTCGATCGCACCCGGACCGAAGAAGGCCGACCTGTCGGTGATCTCGCGGTACCGCGACAGCCGGGTCGGCTTCGGCGGCTGCGGCTTGTTCACCTGGTGGTACGCGGTCACGATGCCGACGATCCCCTGGGTGCCGTCGCCGAGGTCGAGCACGAACGCGACGTCGAACGCGACGAGGTTGCCGAGCCACGCCGGATCGAGCCGCCCCGGCGAGTGCGCAAAGCGGACGTCCCCGACCGTGCCAGGTGCGTCCGGCCACCAGGTATGGAGGGCGTGGTTCGCGAGCCCTAAGTCGGCGGCCGGATCGCCGAACAGGTTGAAGGCCATGGACACCGACGACAGGAGGTCGGCCCAGAGTCGCTGGTGGTCGAAGCTTTGGTGAGGCTCGATGATGGAGGTTCGGGCCCTCGCCGCGTCGAGCGCGCCTGCGGTGAGGAAGTTCGCGCCAGTCTCTCTGGCGTAGGCGAGTTGCAGACGGCTCCCGACGAGGCGCGCGGGCCCAGCGTTGGGTCGCGGCGCGATCGGCTGGGAACCAATCGGGTGCCCGTTGGCCTCACGCCACTGTGCCTGGTGGTAGCGCAGCCTCCGCCGGAACTCGGTCAGCTCCGGTCGCCGCGGGACCTGGTCGTCGGCTTCCCAGCAGTTCGCGGCCTCGAGTTCTTGCCTGGTGAGAGTGGCAGTCACGGTTGACTTGGGAAGAGCCGCTTCTCAGTGCCGAGGTGCGGCGCCCACGCGAGCCTAGCGGCGCCCGCGAAGACGAGGTACGCGCGCAGCGCGTCGCGCATCGCGTCGACGAACCCGTCAACGCGGCGCGGCGCGAAGCCGTCCTCCCACCAGACATCGAGCAAGTCCACCCGAGCCTCGTTCCGGTCGATGCGCGGTTCGATCCGGCCGACGAAGCGGTCCCGGAAGACGATCGGGAGCACGTAATAGCCCCAACGGCGCTTGGCGGGCGGGAAAAAGCCCTCCCATACGTAGTCGAAAGCGAACAGGTTCGAGAGGAGGGCGGTGTCCCACAGCAGCGAGTCGAACGGGGCGATGAACGCGACGGAGGGGGTCGGCTCCGGGGGCGCCTGCAGCAGCGCGAGCTCCTCGGCGAGGACGAAGCGCTTGCCGCGCTGGCCCTCGACGTCGACGGGCACGAGCGCGCCGAGCTCGACTAGCTCCTCGCGGAGTTCGTTGCGCCCCGTCCGCTCCGGGGTCGACTTCGGCGGGGCGATGCGGTCGAACGTGCCGCCGGCGCCGCCGGCGCCGAGCAGGCCGTGGGCGCGGTACCGAGACAGGAGCTTGTGCCGGAGCTGCTCTCGCTCTGGCAGCTCCTGCGCGAGCAGCTCGGCCGGGAGCAGCCGTTCGAGGAGGTCGTAGTATCGGAGATTGCCGTCGCGCCGCGCGAGGCCGATCACGCCCGTGACGGTGTACGCCTCGAGCACGGCCCGCACGGCGTTCTCCGGCATCCCGAACCAGTCCTTCGTCGGACCAGTCTCTCGCTCGAAGTCGAGTGAAGACAGTGGTCCTTCCGCGCGGATCCGTTCGAGCACGCGCTCGGCCACCGCGGGGTTCTCGGCGAGGGCCGCGGCGTGGAACCGGGGTCCCTTGCGGCCCATGACATGACGAAACCAGGGGAACTCGCTCGTCGGGACAAACGACAGCGCCTTGTTGGTCGCCTCGAAGATCTCGCGGCGTTCGTACAGCAGGTCGCACCAGGCCGGGTCGTAGCCGGCTACGCGCGCGTGCAGCACGAGGTCGTGGTTCCGGCCCGCCACGGCCACCGGATCGAACTGAACCGACCCGAGGCGGCGAAAGACTTCCAAAACCGCATCGGGGCCTCCCTCGACCGAGCGCGCCGGTGCGAGCAGCTGACGCGCGAGAAGGAATCGCTGGGCGGCGTCCGCGGTGACTTTCACTACGTCAAGAAGACTGCTTCGCGCGCATCTCAGCCTTGTGCGCGCGCTTCTTCGCCTGGTAGTCCTCGAGCGCCTCGAGCGAATCGACGTCGCCGAGCGTGGGATGGTTCGGGACGAGGTCCTGCGCAGCCTCGACTCCAAAGCGCTTCGCAAGCACGGCGCCGAGCGACGTCACCTTCATCTTCCCGAAGCCCGGCAGCGCGCCGATGCGCCGGCGCAGGTCGTTGCCGTCCGCGGCGTCGGTCCAGACCCGCTCCGCGCGCCCGTCGTACTCGTCGTCGATCACGGCCGCGAGCTCCTGCACCCGCTTTGCCATCGAGCCCGGGTAACGATGGATCGCCGGCTTCGCGCGGAAGATCGCCTCGAGGTCACTCGGGTCCGCCTGCGCGATCGCCCGAGCATCCAGCGTCCCGAAGCGTTCTTTCAGCTTGAGAGGTCCCACGAAAGCTGTCGGCACGGTCACCTGCTGATCGAGCGCGAAGCCGATGAGCAGCGCAATCGGCTCTTCGGCGAGCAGCGCGTCCGCCTCGTCGTTGCCGGTGAAATGCAGGGCCTCGGCCATGACGAGATCCTAGTCGTGCGTAGCTAACGACGATCTAGGGTAGGTGGGAGTCATGAGCGATCGGGGGGACAAGGCAAAGGACGTCGTCCACGCGGTCGAGCACCCCGTCGAGACGGCCAGGGCCCTCGAACACGAAGCCGAAGAGGGCGTCAGTCCCCGCACGCCGCTGATCGTCGTCACCGGCATCACGATCTTCCTGGGCGTGATCTTCGCGATCCTGCTCGCCATCGCCTTGACCTTGTATTTCGTCTACGGCGGGAAGTAGCGAGTTACTCCGACGCGTACGCAAACCGGCTCGCGAAAGCGCAGTTCTCCGTCAGCTTCCAGCTCAACATGTCGTCGTGCACGACGAGCTCGTCGGCAACGAGCTCCCGGCCGGGCTCGTCGTACCCGGGAATGACGCAGCGCACGGCTGCATCGGGAGCTGCGGGACGCGTAGCCCGCGCGCGCACGGCGTCGCCGACACGCAAGACGTAACCGTCACCGTCCGGCACGAGCTCGATCGCATCCGTCCGCACTTCCAACAGATGCCGCGTCTTGCGCACCCAGGGCAGCGCACCGACCTTCGGTCCGCCAAGCCGGCCGAGGAAGACGTCGGCGAGCGCGGCCCGCTGCCGGTCGTTCCCGGCGGCATCGACGTGGAGCACGATCGTCCACGGTGAGCCGTCTTCGTCGTCGTCGTAGCGCACGACGAGGGCTGCGGCGAGGCCGCTCACGTCGAGATCTCCGACGCGGCCCTCCTCCACCAGCCACGCAAGCGCGCCTATGCAGATGCCGTGCGTCGAGCGCCCGCCTTTGACGCCGTTGACCATCCGGCAGGGACAGATCGCATCGCAGTTGCAGCTCTCGAAGTACGACCCGCCGACGGAGTACGTCACGGCGCCCAGACTAACGCTGAACGCTCCCGCGCAAGTACCCTGGACGGGTGGACCCGCTCGCCGTTTTCAGCCCGAAAACCCGCGCCTGGTTCGAGGAAGCGTTCGGCGCGCCGACCCCCGCCCAGACCCTGGGCTGGCCCGCGATCGCGAGCGGAAAGGACACGCTGATCCAGGCTCCCACGGGCTCCGGCAAGACGCTTGCCGCCTTTCTCTACGGGATCGACAGGCTCAACTCCGAGCCCGGTGAGGGCCTGCGGTTGATCTACGTTTCGCCCCTCAAGGCGCTGAACTACGACATCGAGCGCAACCTGCGCGGCCCGCTCGCCGGGCTGCAGTCCGAGCTCCGAATTGGCGTGCGCACCGGCGATACGCCGCAAAAGGAACGCGCAGCGATGCTGCGGAATCCGCCCGACATCCTGATCACAACCCCGGAGTCGCTGTACCTGCTGCTCACCTCGCGCGCGCGCGACAACTTGAAGGGAGTCCGCACGCTGATCCTCGACGAGGTGCATGCCGTCGCGGGCACTAAGCGTGGCGCGCATCTGGCGCTTTCCGTCGAGCGACTGCGACGGCTGACTGACGAGCCTTTTCAGCGCATCGGGCTCTCGGCGACGCAGCGGCCGATGGAGGAGATCGGGCGATTCGTTTCCGGCGCGCGCGAGATCCAGTTGGTCGACGCGGGTGTCGCCAAAGAGCTCGACCTGAAGGTCGTGGTGCCCGTGGAGGACATGCGCGAGCCGGGCGCGTCTCAGGACGTCGGCTCGGAAGGGTCGCAGAGCTCGATCTGGCCGTCGATCTATCCGGAGATCCTGAAGCTCGTCGAAGAGCACCGTTCGACGATCGTGTTCGTCAACAACCGCCGCCTCGCGGAGCGGCTCGCGCTCCGACTGAACGAGCTGGCCGAGAAAGAAGTCGCGCGCGCCCACCACGGTTCGCTCGCACGCGAGCAGCGCGTCGAGATCGAGGAGCTCTTGAAGGCCGGCGAGATTCCGTGCCTCGTCGCGACGTCGTCCCTCGAGCTCGGCATCGACATGGGCGCCGTCGACCTCGTCATCCAGGTCGAATCGCCGAAGTCGGTTGCGCGCGGTCTCCAGCGGGTCGGCCGCGCCGGGCACGAGCTCGGCGCCGTGTCAAAGGGACGCATCTTCCCGAAGTTCCGCGCCGACCTGCTCGAGTCGGCGGTCGTCGTGAAGCGCATGCTCGAGGGCGCGATCGAGGAAACGGTGATCCCGCGCAACCCGCTCGACGTGCTCGCGCAGCAGATCGTCGCGATCACAGCCGACGAAGAGATCTCGATCGGCGACCTGCACGAGCTTGTGCGCGGCGCCTATCCGTTCTCCGACCTGTCGCGGACTCAGCTCGAGAACGTCCTCGACATGCTCGCAGGCCGTTATCCGTCAGACGAGTTCGCCGAGCTCAGACCGCGCATCATCTGGGATCGCACCGCCGGCGTCATCCGTGGCCGCAGCGGCGTCCGCCGACTCGCGGTGACGAATGCCGGAACGATTCCGGACCGCGGGCTCTTCGGCGTCTACCTCGTCGACGGCGGGGGCCGCGTGGGCGAGCTCGACGAGGAGATGGTCTACGAGGCCCGCGCCGGCCAAACGTTCCTCCTCGGCGCGTCGACCTGGCGGATCGAGGAGATCACGCGTGACCGCGTTCTCGTCTCGCCCGCTCCCGGAGTCCCCGGGGCGGTTCCGTTCTGGAAGGGCGAGGGCGTCGGCCGCCCGTACGAGCTCGGCGAGGCAATCGGCAAGACATCGCGCGAGCTGGTTGCGCTCACCGAGGAGAAGGCGCTCACGCGTCTTCGCGACGAGCACCTCCTCGACGATCGTGCCGCGAGGAACCTATTGAAGTTCCTGGCCGAACAGGCCGCAGCGACGGGGACCGTTCCCTCCGATCGCACCGTCGTCGTCGAGCGTTTTCGCGACGAGATCGGCGACTGGCGTCTCTGCATCCTGACGCCGTTCGGCGCACGCGTGCACGCACCCTGGGCCCTCGCGCTCGCCGCGCGTCTGCGTGAGTCGCTCGGCCTCGAGGTGCAGTCGATCTGGTCGGACGACGGCATCGCAATCCATCTTCCGGACGCTGACACACCGCCACCGAGTGACGCACTCGTGATCTCGCCCGAAGAGATCGAGGAGCTCGTCGTCAACGAAGTGGGGCAGAGCGCGCTCTTCGGCGCCCGCTTTCGCGAGAACGCCGGCCGTGCACTGCTGATCCCGCGGCGTCGTCCCGATCAGCGCACGCCGTTGTGGCAGCAGCGGCTCAAGGCGCAGAGCCTGCTGCAGGTTGCACGGCGCTACGGCTCGTTCCCGATCATCCTCGAGACCTATCGCGAGTGCCTGCAGGACGTCTTCGACCTGCCCGCGTTGAAGCGGCTGCTGCAAGGACTGCGCACACGCGAGCTCGATCTCGTGGACGTCGAGACCGCATCCGCTTCGCCGTATTCCGCGTCGCTGCTCTTCGACTACATCGCGACCTACATGTACGAGGACGACACACCTCCCGCCGAGCGGCGGGCGCAGGCGCTGTCGCTCGACCGCGACCTCCTGCGCGAGCTCCTCGGCCAGGAAGAGCTGCGTGACCTGCTCGATGCAGACGCAGTGGAGGAGGTCGAGGCACAGCTACGCGGCAATCCCCGCAACGCCGACCAGCTCCACGACCAGCTTCGCCTGCGTGGAGACCTGCGCGAAGGCGAGTACGACGAAGGCTTTGCGCAGACACTTCTGCGCGAACGTCGCGCGCTGCTCGTGCGCTTCGCCGGCGAGCAGCGGCTGATCGCCGCCGAGGATGCGGGCCGTTACCGAGACGCCGTCGGCGTCATGCCTCCAGGCGGCCTGCCGGAAGTCTTTCTCGAGGGCGGCGACGAGTCGCTCGAACAGCTCGTCTCGCGTTACGCGCGCGGGCGCGGGCCGTTCACGACCGCCCAGGCAAACGAGCGGTTCGGTCGCGACGTCGAGCCGCTGCTACGGAGCCTCGAGCGGCAGGAGAAGCTGCTGCGCGGCGAGCTCCGTCCCGGCGGAACCGAGCGCGAGTGGTGCGACCCGGACGTCCTGCGGCGTCTGCGCCGCGCGTCGCTCGCTGCGCTGCGCAAGGAGGTCGAGCCCGCCGAGCAGGCGGCCTTCGGCCGGTTCCTGCCGCACTGGCACGGGATCGACCGACGCGCAACGTTGCGCGAAGCGCTGGTCCCTCTCCAGGGACTGTCGTTGCCGGTGTCGTTGTGGGAGTCCGAGGTCCTGCCACGCCGTGTTCCCGGCTTCAACGCCGGGCAACTCGATCAGCTCTGCGCGTCCGGCGAGGTCGTCTGGGTGGGAGCGGGCCTCGACCGCGTGGCGGTTTTCTTCCGCGAAGATGCACCGGCTCTCGGCCGGCCGTCGGCTGCGCCACGGCCGGAGAGCGAGACGCACGACCAACTCCGTGAAGTGCTCGGACGGAGCGCGGAGTTCTGGTACGACCTCGTCGCTGCGACGGGGCTCGAGCCCGAGGTCGCACTGCCTGCGCTGTGGGATCTCGTCTGGGCCGGCGAGGTGACGAACGATGCCTGGACCCCGTTGCGCGCCGGTCGCCGCTACCAGACGCCGCGTGCCCAACGCGGACGGCCACGTCGTTTCTCGCGCCAACGCTCGGCGGGAATCACGGCGACGCAGGGACGCTGGTCGCTGACCGACAAGCTCTTCCCCGGACGGCCCGATTCGCGCGCGCTCGCCGAGTTGCTGCTCGAACGCCAGGGCATCATCACGCGCGACGGCGTGCGCGGCGAGGGAATTCCCGGCGGCTACGGCGCTGTGTACGGCGAGCTGCGCGCGCTCGAGACGCTCGGCGTCTGCAGGCGGGGCTATTTCGTCGAGGGCCTCGGCGGCGCGCAGTTCGCACTGCCGGGTGCGGTGGAACGTCTGCGCGAGCTGCGTCCGCGCGAAGACGAGGAGCCCGAAGCGCTCGTGTTGCCTGCGGCAGACCCGGCGCAGCCGTACGGCGCCGCACTCCCGTGGCCAAAGCGTGCGGACGGGCGTGCAGCGCGCGTCGCCGGCGCGCAGGTCGTCCTGCTCGGCGGCGAGCCGGCGCTCTTCGTCGAACGCGGGGGACGTTCGTTGGTGCCGTTGAGAGATCCCGAAGAGGATTGGCTGCGGGTCGCACTCGCCGCGCTCGTCGAGCACGTGAAGAAGGGCGGCGGCACGAAGAAACGACTCGCGGTCGAGCGCTTCGACAGCGAGCCGGTCAGCGAGACGGAGATCATGCCGCTTCTGCTCGAGGCGGGGTTCCTCGCGGGTCCGCGGCGCGCAGTGCTCCGGCCTTAGGCCAGCCGGCCCAGCACCAGCCCGAAGAGCGCATGGCGATACGTCGCCTGCGCGAACGCGCGCGGGCTCGTGACAAGGCGGCGATCGACAAGGCCGATGAACGGCCACAACGCGACGTGCTCTCCGAGTGCCAACGCGAGCGCGAGCCGCCGCTCATCGATGTCAACGCGCCGACGAACCGCATCGAATGCGACTCCGAACAGCGCACCGTTTGCCATGTGCAGAGCGAACCCGAGTGATCGCCGCCCGCGCCCCAGGAACAACACGTCCGAGTAGTCGCAGCCGAACAGCCGCTGGTCCAACGGCTCCTGCAACCCCCAGACGACCGCTGCGACGGCGCCGGCTGCTGCGGCACGCACACGAGGCGACATACCCTTCCAGCATGCCCGAAGGCGACGCTCTCCACCGCGCCGCGCGGCGTCTGCAGGTCCTCGTCGGCCAGCAGCTCGAGGTCGAGACGCCGCACCCGCGCGCAGCGGTGAAGCAACTCGCGCCGCGACTTGACGGCCGCCGGCTGGAGAACGTCGAGGCGATCGGCAAGAACCTCCTGCTTCGCTTCGAGGGCGGGCTGGTGCTGCGGAGCCACTTGCGTATGAAGGGACGCTGGCGTGTGTTCCGCCGCGATACGCCGATCTTCGGCCAACCCTGGCTCGTGCTCCGCGGCGACGAGTACGTCGGCGCCATGTTCAACGGCGCGGTGCTCGAGCTCGATCGCGGCGTCGCCCGCCGACTCGGACCTGACATCCTCGCCGACCCGCCCGACTACGAGACGATGCTCATGCGGTTCCGACAGGCGGACCAGCAACGACAGGTCGGCGACGCGCTACTCGACCAGCAGCTGGTGGCCGGAATCGGCAACTTGTGGAAGGCCGAGTCGCTCTGGCGGGCGAAAGTGTCACCCTGGCGCCGGCTTGCGGAGGTCTCCGGCGAGGAGCTGCGCGCGACGCTCGAAGCAGCGCATCGCCTCATGGAGGACCGACTCGAAGGCGTCCCCGGGGCACGCACAGGTGTACCGCCGCAAAGGTCGTCCGTGCCCGCGCTGCGGCGCCAAAATCCGCTCCTGGCCGCAGGGCGACGACGCCCGGATGGCGTACTGGTGTCCCGAGTGTCAGAAAGGAGAGGAACCGAAGACGGCGTAAGCGCAGTTGTGATCGTGCGCGCTCCACAGCTCTTCGACTGTCTCCGGGCCTTTTGCCTCGGCTCCTTCCGCGCGTTGCTCCAGGAGCTCGACCGTGGCGCCGACCTTCCTTTCGCCTTCGAGGAGCACACCTCGTACGACCGGCCCGCGCTCTACGAGTACCGGCCACTGGTCAAGCCCTTCATCGAAGCGCGCGCGCATACGCTGCGGCGTCGACCAGACGCAGAGCTGGCGGTGGACGAGCTGCGCCGCGAGCCCGCAGCAGCGATCTTCGCGCGCGCGCACGCAGGTCCGCGCGCCGACGAGCACGAGGCGCTCTTCGGCAGCGTGCTCCTGCCGCTGCTGATGAGCACGGCCGACACGTGCGGCGGCTTCGACTGGGACGACAACGCGTACGCGCGCGCGTACGCGGACCTCGAGGCCGCGCTCTTCGGCGAGGGCCACCAGTACGCCGCAATCGCGCCGGTGATCGGGATCACGACCGGTGGGGCGACGATCGAGCTCGGCGGGAACATCCGGATTCGCGCCGCCGCGACGGGCGAGTTCGCAAAGCTCTGGCCGGAAGCGAACGGCTTGCTCCCCACCGACTTCGGCCGTGAGGCCGATCGCCTCTGCCTCCTCGAGCTCGAGCGGTCACTGGAGCCCGGGGCGACCGAGCCGCCCGATGCGCCCGGCGAGCTCTCCGACGCGATCACCGCGATCCGCCTCGCCACGGCGGCCCCGATCGCCGCCGGCCCCGTGTTGTTCGAGCGCCTCGACTGGCGTCCCTACGGCGTTCGTCCCGTGCTGCCGATCGCCGCGACCCAGCCCGCCGGAGAGCCGGCGCGGCTCGACTCCTTCCGCGCCGGCCTGGCCGCCGACCTTCTGCCCCGCCTCGCGCTTGCCGACGAGGACCCGGAGCTCGGCGAAGCACTGGACCGCTGGGAGCTATCGCTCTTCCAGGACGGCCCGTTCCAGGCCGAGCAATTGCGCGAGTCGCTCACCGCGCTGCTCGGCGGCAGCGACGGCTTGTGGGCGGCGGCGGTGCGCGGCGCGATCCTCCTCGGCGACACGCCGCGCGCGCGCGCTGAGCTGCAGGACCGGCTTGCAGGCGATCCCGAGGCCGACGTCATTCGGCGTGCCCTGGTCGAGACGCTCATGCACGGAGATCGTGCGCAGCTCGTCTCGACGCTCGACCAGTCGATTCTCGGTCTGCGTGATCCGCCGACGAGCTACTTCGCGGCGCGCGCGGCCACGGCCTGATCTCCCAGTAGCGCGTCCACCTCGGCCAGCGCCGGCGCGGCGTCCAGGCCCGCGAAGATGTCACGCGACTCCAGCAAGACCGGCATCGCGTCCGTCCTCCGCTCGAGTGCGAGTAGACAACGTGCGGAACCGAGCAGTGCCAGCGCTTGGCCGAGGACGTACCCGTAGTCACCCCAACCGTTCGCGGCTTCCTCGAAGAGGGGGAGTGCAACTTCTGGATGGCCGTCGGCTTCGGCCAACGCGGCTCGAGCTCCGACGAGCGAGTGGCCTGCACGGCCGGCCGTCATCCGAATGCTGTCCACGAGCCTGCGTGCCGACTCCAGTTCTCCCGCTTCGACGCAGACGGCCGCGAGTTCGTCGAGAAAGTGCGCCCGGTGAACATCCGAAAGCCCTCGAGTGGCCTGCTCAAACTCCTCCACGAAGCCAACTGCAACCGCCAGATCCCCACGGGCTTGCGCGACGAGTGCAGCGACTGCGAGCGCCGGCACGATGACCTGCGCGTCTCGCGCGTCGCGCGCGAGCGGCACGAACTCCTCGACAAGAACGGCCGCCTCAGCCGTCTCGCCTCGACGCATTAGCACCTGGGCCATGTACGGCAGAGCGACGAGCCGCATCTGGCCCATGGAAGAACCGACGAACGCGAGGACGCGGCGCGTGGCTTCCAGCACTTCGTCCCAGCGGCCGAGGTCATAGAGCATCCAGGTGGACTCGGCGATCAGCCAGTGCAGGTTCCCCTGCACCCCCCGTTGCTCGTCGAAGGCCATTCCCGCATGGTGAGTTTCGAGCCCTGCTGCCGGACCCATGCTGAACCAGACCTGGGAGCCAAGGTTGCTGTAGCCGATCGCTGCGCCCCTGACATGGCCTTCCTCTAGACACAGCCGCAGGCCTTCGCGGAGATCAGCCAGGCCTTGTTCGATGTCTCCGAGCTCGCAACGAGCGACTCCGCGGAACTGCAGGGCAGTCGTGAAATGGTCACGCAGCCCCAGTTCTCCGGCGAGGGCGAGGGACTTCTCTGAGGCTGCCAACGCTGCCGCGGCATGACCTCTGAGCGTTGCCAGTCCGGCGCGTCGCCGGTAGGCGAGCGAGAGCTCACGCCCGGGCGGATGGCGTTCGAGGAGTTCGGTTCCTTCCTCGAGCATTCGTTCCGCTTCGGCACTTGCGCCCGCCAGCCAAGAGGTCCAGCTCAGATCGATGAGCGCTTCGCCCGCTCCGAGCTCGTCGCCATGTTGGAGGAAGAGCTCGTAGGCCTCCTGGCGCGCCTCGCGGACGACTCGCATGTCTGCTATCTCGGCCACGTCCGCACGCTTCAGGAGGGCGCGGGCCCGTTGCAGGTCGTCCGGCGCGAGGTCCAGCGCTCGGGAGTAATAGCCGGCCGCCTTCTGCAGGTCCAGAGATCTGGCTCGATCGCCGGCCAGGTCGAGAAACCGGAACGCCGGCTCTTTCAGTCGTTCGGTCTCGGTCGCATCGCCCGCCGCTTTCGCAAGCTCGAGTGCCTGCTCGTAGTGGTAGGCCAGCAACTCGGCGTGGTCGGTCACGCGTTCGCCCGCCATCCTCTCGACCCACTCGGCGGCCGCAACATGTTTTCGGGCGCGCTCCGCCCGCGGGATCTGGGAATACGCCACGTCACGGACCAGTAAGTGCCAGAACGAATATTCCGCCTGATCCGAGACAGATGACGTGCGCGCCGAGCGCACCAGTTCCTTGCGCGCGAGCTCGTGCAGGCCGGTGCGGACGAACGCCTCGTCGCGGTCGCCCATCGAGGCGATTGCGCCTGCCCAGAACACCTTGCCCACAACGGCACCGTCGTGCAGCAGGGCCTTGCGGTCGGGGGGAAGCGTGTCGAGGCGGGCCGCGATCAATGCCTGCACGTTGTCGGGAACGGGGATGTCGTCGTCACGAAGATCACCCTGTTCCGTGAGCACGCCTCGGTCGCCCAGCATCCGGACGAACTCCTCCGCATAGAGCGGGTTGCCTCCGGCTCGCTCGAGGAGCGTGCGCTGTGTCTCGGCGGGGAGGACCGCCTTCTGCAGCAGCGCGGCGAGCAGGCGTGCTGTTTCGTCCGCCCCAAGCGGGGAGAGCGAGATCGTGTTCGAGTTCCGCTTGCCGCCGCCCCAACCCGGGTGCCGCTCGTACAGCTCGGGCCTGGCGCTGCAGAGCACGAGGAGCGGGACATCGGTCGCCCAATCGACTAGATGCTCGACGAACTCGACGAGCGCGTCGTCCGCCCAGTGAAGGTCCTCGAAGACGAGAACGAGCGGCCGCTCGCTTGCGATTCCCTCGATGAAGCGACGCCACGCGGTGAACGATTCATCTCTCTCGCCGGCCGCTGCAGCACTGGCGCCGACGAGGGGCGCGAGGCTCGCGTTGAGCCAGTCACGCTCCGAGGCGTCTTCCGCGGCTTCCTGCACGGCCACGGCCAGTTTGGCTGCGGCTTCCTCAGGATTGTCCGACTCCAGGATTCCCGCCTGCGCCTTCACCATCTCGCCGAGCGCCCAGTAGGTGATGCCTGCGCCGTAGGAAAGCGAGCGTCCCTGCCGCCAGAACACGAGCTCGGGCCGATCGTCCACCCACTTCCTGAACTCGGACATGAGCCTGGTTTTGCCGACACCCGGCTCGCCCGCAACGGTCACGAGCTGTACGGAGGCGTCACGCAGTGTTCGCGTATAGATGGACTGCAGGAGCGCGAGATCGTCGTCGCGACCGATCAGCGGCGTGCGCACGATCGGCTCCACGTCGACGCCGATGCGGCGGCGAGGAGCAAGCGCGTGCCACAGCGGCAATGACTCAGCTTTGCCTTTCACCGCCACCGGCTCGAGCGGCTCGTACTCGAAGATGTCCTTGGTCGCCCGGTAGGTGGACTCGCCCACCACGATGCCGCTGACCGGAGCGGATGTCTGAAGCCGTGCCGCCGTGTTGACCACGTCTCCGGCGACGATGCTTTCACCTTCCGCCGGCCGCGCGCCGAGGGTGACCATCGCCTCGCCGGTATTCACGGCACCGCGAACCGTGAGCTGAAGGTCCGGATGTTCGTCATTGAGCTCAACGATTGCGTCGAGAATCCGGAGCGCCGAATGAACCGCGCGCTCCGCATCGTCTTCGCGAGAGACAGGCGCACCGAAGACGGCCATGACAGCGTCGCCGACGAACTTCTCGACCGTGCCCCCGAAGCGCTCGATCTCCTGCTTCACGCGCGCGTGATAGGGGCGTAGTCGCGCGCGCACGTCCTCGGGATCGGCTTTCTCCGACACCGCTGTGAAGCCGACGAGGTCGACGAAGAGGACCGAGACGATCTTCCTTTCTTCGGCTCCTGACCGCGGCGCCTCGGCGATCGCGGCACCGCACGACCAGCAGAATCGCGCCCGCTCCGGGTTCTCCTCACCACACGTGGGACATGCCACCATGCCCAGAGTCTAAGAAGACCGTCTTCCGGCGCAAAGCCGTGCGCCTTCGACCGCTAGTTTCGCCACATGGACGAGGCCCGCGCAGTGCTGGCCCGGCTCGACCGGATCGAAGAGCTCGAACGTGAGGGCGCACCCCCCGGCGTCCTGCTCGAGGAGCTGCGCGGGCTCGTCCAGGCGGCCGAGGCCTGGGCGAAGCTGGAAGGCGACGAGCGTGCCCGCACCGCCGTGGAACGGTGCGACACCTCTCTGGCACAACCGGTCGCATAAAGTCGAGGCGTGGGCATCACGCACTGGGACGACGTCGAGAAAGTTCATCGGGAACGAGGCCAGATGGCCGCCACGTTGACGCCGCTCGGCGGTGCCGCCGGCAGCTGGAAAGCGGGCGCAACCCGGATCGAGCTCGCGCCCGGCGAGCAGCCGACCCCACCGCACATCCACGGCGACGTCGAGGAGATCTTCTACGTGCTCGGCGGCTCTGGGCTCACTCTGCTCGACGACGACGCGTACGAGATCCGCGCGGGCGACTGCATCGTCTACAAGAGCTCGCACGAGGCGCACACGATTCAGGCCGGCGACGACGGCCTCGACGTGATCGCGTTCGGCGCACGCGAATACCTGCAGACGGCCGAGCTGCCGCGCGGCGGCACGATGTGGTCGATCACCGGCTTCGTCGAGCTCGAGGTGGGGCACCCGTGGGACCGGGAGCCGGAGCTTTTCTGGCCGGAGCCGACGATGGGGCGGCCGACGACGATCGTGAACGTGCAGGACGTCGAGGCGGAAGTGCGTGGTGGGCGACGGCGGCGCGATCTCGCGCGCGCTGCAGGCTCGCGTTGGACCGGCCTGAAGCACATCGAGCTGGATCCGGGCGTGCTCTCCGGTCCGCCGCACGTACATTCCGCCGAAGAGGAGATCCTCGTCGTGCTCGACGGCGAGGGCACGCTCGAGCTGACGCCGTCGATGCCACCGCGCGCCGAGCCGGAGACGCATCCGGTTCGCAAGGGCACGATCGTCGCTCGTCCGCCGGGCACCGGAGTCGCCCATGCCTTCCGCGCAGGCGACTCGGGGCTAACGCTGATCGCCTGGGGAACCCGCGACCCGAACGACATCTGCTGGTACCCGCGCTCCAGGAAGATGTTGTGGCGTGGCGTCGGCGTGGTCGGCCGCGTCGAACAGCTCGACTACTGGGAGGGCGAAGAGCTGGAGTAATCCGTCGGGCTGAACTTCTTGGGCTACGATCACCGTAGAGCCCGAGGACTAACGCCCCTCCCGCAGAACTCAGTTCGCTCCCGCGTTTGGTTCCGGCCTCATCACGAAAGTAGTCCCTCATTCGCGTCATTAGCCTCTTAGCGGAGTTCCCGATATCTCCTCGCATGGGGAGAGCGCGTCGTCTCGCAGGCTCTCGGAGATTCCGTATCGGTCTCAACGCCGTGTTCGTCTCCGGGGCGCTTGCCGCTGCGGCTCTGACGATCATGCATTTCGTGCATTCGGGCTGGCCGCTTGCGAACGCAGATCCGCTACTCGTGGTCGCGGCCGGGATCCTCTTTCTCTTCGCCTACGCCTTCAAGGCGTGGGGCTGGCAGCGCCTCTTTCCCGAGGGACAGCGCCCTGAGGCTCTGACGTTGGCCGCCGCCGGTGGCGCCGCGTCCGTCGGCGGAGTCGCTCTGCCGGGACGCTTCGACGAGGCCATCCGCGTCGCAGTCGTCCGCCGTGGGCCCGGCAAGAAGACCGCCGGCCTTGGTGCGATCTGCCTCACCCTCATCATCGTCGGGCTGCTCGACAGCGCTGCGCTGACGCCGATGGCGTCGATCGCCGCGGCCGCTTCGCATCACGGTGGTGTCCAGGCGGGCTTCGCGCTCGTCGCTGCGGCAGGAGTTGCGGCCGCCGTGCTCGTCCTCTTTCTCCCGAAGATCGCCAAGATGGATTTCGTCAGCCGCTGGAAGGTCGGTCGCTGGCTGAAGGACCACACTGCTTGTCCGCGCTCCGCGTCGGAGGCCTGGTTCCTGATCTCGATCTCGTGGGCGCTGCGAGGTCTCGCGGTGTTCGTCCTGCTGAACGCTCTCTCGGTCGGCGCGTCGTTCCCGCTCGCGATGGCGTTCCTCTGCGCTTCCGCCGCTTCCGCGGCGTTGCCGATCGCCCCGGCGGGTGCGGCCACGCAAGCCGGTGCGGGCGCGGCGATCCTCATCATCGGCGGCGTGCCCAAGGCGGAGGCATTCGCCTTCGCGATCGCCGCGCAGGGAATGGTCATTCTCGTCGGGGCCGCCCTCGTCGGCGCCGCCGGGATCTGGATGCTCTTCACCCGTTTCCGCCCGGCCTCCCGGGCGACCGCGCTTCCCGCCTAGTAGTTACCGACTCTTACGCGGCTCTTAGGCAGGCGTGGTTCTATGACGCTCGTGTTCCGGGGTCGCGCCGTCTTCGCTGCGCTGCTCGCAGCGCTTGCGCTTGCGGGTGCGACCGGCGCGAACGCCGCGATCATCACCTCGCACGACGACCAGGGCCGAACGATCACCTTCGACGTGCGGGCACCCGTCGTCGACACCGAGTGGTACGCGAGCGTTCTGCGCGCCGCCGCGCACGGCAACGAGATCAGCAATGTCACGATCACGATCGTGCCCGAGCCGCAGATCCCCGCGTTCTGCGGCGGACAGGATGCGGCGGCCTGCTATTCGAGGAACGGGCCCACGATCTACGTGCCCGCCGGAAAGAGCAGGCTGCTCGAGACGATCCTCCTGCACGAGTACGGGCATCACCTCGACACGGTCTGGCATGTGCCCGGCGTCCCGGAGCTGAACGGGACCCCGACGTGGTGGGCTGATCGTGGGATGGCCTCGCTCCTTGCCTCGAACCAAGTCGCATTCGACTACTCGCTCGGCTGGAGCCACAGCATCGGCGAGGTCTTCGCGGAGGACTACGCGTACATCCACACGCACAGCCGTTACGGGATCACGTGGCTGAGCCCGCCCGACGCCGCGCTGCAGAGGGACATGTTCACCGAGCTTGGCACTCCCACCGAGCCTCTCCCCGCCGCGCCGGAGGTTCCGCTGGTCATCGACCGGCGCGGGACGCTCTCACCGCGTGACAGGTTCAGCGTCCCGTTTGGCCTCCTCGGGCCTGGCCGGCGTGTCACCGTGGCCGCGACGATCTCCAAGGCGAACCGCAAAGGCGTTCGCGCCCGTGCCCAGCTCGTCTGCAACGAAACGGTCGTCGTGACCCGGACCTTCCGCAAAGGGCAGGCCAGGCGGACGTTCGACATCCCGAACCTGGGCCCGGCGACTTGCGACGTCAGGCTGGTCAGCAGCGTCGCGACGACGCTCAGCTACACGCTCCACATCTCGCTGGCCGTCGAGAGCACCTAGCCCCGACGTCCGAGAGGCCCGTGATCATGCGGGATATCGGGAGGAACTCGCTATCCTGGCCCGAAAGAGCGCCCCGTGGGGCTCTCACGTCTACTTCCGCGTCCCAATACACGGTCCACGTCGACTAAGAAGGGATCCCCTTTGGGTCGGGTCATCTCATTCGCCAACCAAAAGGGTGGCGTGGCGAAAACGACGACCACGCTGAACCTCGGAGTCGCCCTCAAGGAGAAGGGCTATGCGGTCCTGCTCGTCGACCTGGATCCCCAGGGCAACCTGACGATGAGCCAGGGCTGGAACCCCGACGAGATCGAGCGGTCGATGTTCGACGTGCTCGTCCACAAGCTTCCGATCGAGGAGATCGTCCGGGTGGCCGAGGTCGACGTCGCCGTATCGTCGATCGACCTCGCCGGCGCCGAGCTCGCGCTCTCGTCGATGATCGGCCGCGAGCGCGCGCTCGAGAAGGCCCTTGTGAGCGTCAAGCCGAAGTACGACTACATCCTCATCGACACGCCGCCGTCGCTCGGTTTGCTGACGATCAACGCGCTCGTCGCCTCGAACGGCGTGATCGTTCCCGTGCAGTGTGAGTACCTCTCCTTGCGCGGACTGGTGCAGCTGGAGAACACTCTGTCCATGATCCGCGAGAACTTGAACCCGGACGTCGAGATCCAGGGGATCCTGCCGACGATGTTCGACAAGCGCCTGCTGCACTCGAAGGAAGCGGTCGACATCCTCAAGGAGAACTTCGGCGATCTCGTCTTCAAGACGAAGATCCGCAAGACCATTCGGTACGCGGAGGCTCCCGTGAAGGGGCAGTCCGTGCTGGGCTACGACCCGAGCGGCGACGCCGCAGAGCTGTACCGTGACCTCGCGAAGGAGGTGCTCAATGGCGCGAAAGCGCGCGAGCATGCGTGAGGGCCCACTCGCGGAGCTCTTCAAGGCAACCGAGGCGGCACAGCGCCAGCAGGAACAGGGAGCACCGGAGGCGCCCCCCGAAGAGCCGCACGAGTCGACGGTCGAGCACGTTCCGACGTGGGAGGACGAAGTCGAGACACCGGCGCCGCCGCGTCCCGATCCCGTGCCGGAGCCGGAGCCGCCCGAGCCTGTAGCTGCGCCTGAGCCGACTCCGCCGCCGCCGTACATTCCCGAGCCGCCGGTCACGCGTTACATCGAGCCGATGCCCGAGACGGCGCCGCGTCTGCATCCCGCGCGCGCGGGGGCATTGGGGTCGTACCTCGCAAAGATCCAGGTCGTTGGCGTCGGCGGTGCGGGGCTGAACGCTGTGAACCGCATGATCGATGCCGGCATCAACCAGGTCGAGTTCGTCGCGGTCAACACCGATGTGCAGCAGCTGCAGATCTCGGACGCGGAGACGAAGATCCACATCGGGCGCGAGTTGACACAGGGGTTGGGGTCGGGCTCGGAGGCCTCGGTGGGGCAGGCCGCGGCCGAGGAGAGCTACGACCAGATCAAGCATGCGCTCCGCGGCGCGGACATGGTGTTCGTCACCGCCGGCGAGGGCGGCGGCACCGGCACTGGCGCGGCGCCGATCGTCGCGAAGATCGCGAAGGGTCTCGGGGCGCTCACGGTCGGCATCGTGACGACGCCGTTCAAGTTCGAGGGCACGAAGCGGCGCGGGCAGGCCGAGAGCGGCGTCGATGCGCTGCGCCGCGAGTGCGACACGACGATCGTGATCCCGAACGACCGGCTGCTCGAGGTGCTCGACAAGTCGACGTCCATGCTGGACGCGTTCAAGATCGCCGACGACGTGCTCCGCCAGGGCGTGCAGGGCATCTGCGACCTGATCACGCTCCCGGGTCTGATCAATCTCGACTTCGCGGACGTGCGCACGATCATGGAAGGCTCGGGCTCGGCGCTGATGGGCATCGGCTTCTCGTCGGGGACGGAGAACCGCGCCCGCGAGGCGGCCGAGCGCGCGCTGCGCTCGCCGCTGATCGACACCGAGGTCGGTGCCGCGCGCGGGATCCTGCTCTCGATCGCAGGCGGCGACGACCTGACGCTCCTCGAGGTGAACGAAGCCGCCGAGGTAATCCGCCAGACGGCGAACGACGAGACCCAGATCATCTTCGGCGCGACGATCGACGACCGTCTCACGGGCCAGGTGTGGGTGACCGTGATCGCGACGGGCCTGGGCGGCACGGGGCGCAGCAGCTCGCGAACCCCGAGCCTGGTGAGCGCGCTGACCGCGGCCGACGACGAGCTCGAGCCGCCCTCGTTCCTGCGGAACTAGGACACACATGCGTGACGGGGTCGTACCCGTGCCTGGCACCGGGACGTGCCGCGAGAGGACACGTAACTCGTTCGAGTGAACTTCGCGGGCACGCCGTGAGCGGAGGTCGCCGCGTGCATCTACCTGGTAGGTCGGACCAGATGCGGCCTCTCACAAGAGCCCGCGCCAGCGGCGGCGCGGGCTCTCCCTCTCAACCGGATTAGACTCGCACGATGGCGGCGGACGGCAGCGTCGCGATCGCGCTGGAGGGCGTCAGCAAGGGTTTCGGCGAAACCCGAGCCGTGCAAGACGTCACGGTCGCGATCGGCGAGGGCGAGTTCTTCTCACTGCTCGGCCCGAGCGGCTGCGGCAAGACGACGACTCTCCGGATGATCGCCGGCTTCGAGGTGCCGGACGCGGGACGTATCGTCTTGCAAGGCCAGGACGTGACGTCGGTGTCGGCGAACCACCGCAAGGTGAACATGGTCTTTCAGCAGTACGCGCTCTTCCCGCACATGTCGATCTACGACAACGTCGCCTTCGGGCTCAAGGTGAAGCGCGTCCCGCGAAGCGAGCACTCCGAGCGGGTGCACAAGATGCTCCGCGTTGTCGAGCTCGAGGGTCTGGAGCGCCGGCGCACGCGGCAGCTTTCTGGCGGGCAGCAACAGCGCGTGGCGCTCGCCCGCGCGCTCGTGAACCGCCCCGCTGCGCTGCTCCTCGATGAACCGCTCGGCGCGCTCGACGTGAAACTCCGCAAGCAGATGCAATTCGAGCTCAAGCGGATCCAGGCCGAGCTCGGCACGACCTTCGTCTACGTCACGCACGACCAGGAAGAGGCGCTCGCGATGTCCGACCGGATCGCCGTGATGAACCACGGCCGGGTGGAACAGATCGGCAGCCCGCGTGAGATCTACGAGCATCCGGAGACAGCTTTCGTCGCGGACTTCATCGGTTCGCTCAACACACTCGAGATCGAGGTCGGCGAGCTCGTGGGCTCCTACGCGCTCGCGCGGATCGGTGAGCACGAACGCGTGGTCGTCCCGGTCGAATCCACTGTCCGCGTCGGTGATGCCGTCCGGATTGCCGTTCGTCCCGAGCGCGTTCAGATGAGGCTGTCGAACGGGCCCGTGTCCGACGGAGGCTCGCGCCTCGACGGCACGATCGCGGAGATCGTCTATCTCGGCATGTACACGCAATTCCATGTCGACACACGTCTCGGTCGCGTCGTCTGCCATCGCCTCGCAGACGAGCCGCTGGGCGCGTTCGAGACAGGCTCGTCCGTTGCTCTGACCTGGGAGTCAGAGCACGCCGCTCTGCTCTAGGTCTCCAAAGCTCCGAGACGCCGTTCGGCGATCCGTCGCCCGATCTCGGCGAACACTACGACGAGCAACGACAGCACCATCACGACCACAGCGACCGCGATCACCTGTGGCAGCTGGCTCGGGAAGCGCAGCGCGGAGTACAGATAGATCGGGAACGTCACCTGCGTTCCGATCACGAACGAAGCAACAGCGTACTCGTCGAACGACGTCGTGAATGCGATCAGAAACGCAGACACGACTGCCGGCAGGATCAACGGCAGTGTGATCGAGCGGAACGTCCGCAGGCGGCTCGCGCCAAGGTCGTACGCGGCTTCCTCGAGTGAGACGTCGATCTGCTCGAGCCTCGGCACGAGGACGAGGATGGTGTAGGGCAGGCTGATCACGATGTGCCCGATGACGACCGTCAGGATCGAACGCGCGACCCCGATCTGGTGGAAGAGGAGCAGCAGCGAGATCCCGAAGACCACATACGGGATCACGAGCGGGCTCAAGAGCAGCGCCGAGACCGCGGCTCTTCCCCTGATGCGCCGACGAGTGAGCGCAACGGATGCCAGCACCCCGAGCACGACGGCGCCGACGCTGGAGATCGCCGCGATGATCGCGCTCGTCTGCAGCGCTGCCTTCAGATCGGCGTTGGTGAGGAACTCGTGGTACCAGTGAAACGTGAAGCCGCTGAGCGGGAACGCCGGCAGATCGGAATTGTTGAACGAAAAGATCAGCAGGATCGCGATCGGCAGATAGAGGAAGAGGACGACGAGCACGAAGAGCGCCCGCAAAGCGAACCTTCCGTTTCGGGAGAGCGCGACGTCCATCAGCCTGCCGTTACCCGCCGTACCGAGAGGAAGCGCGAGAAGACGACGGTCAGAACGGTGACGACGCCGAAGAGGAAGATCGCGAGCACCGAGCCCGTCTCCCAGTCGGGGAATCCGGTTCCGAAGAGATCGACGATCTGGTTCCCGTACATGTAGCCGTTCGCTCCGCCGACGAGCGACGGCGTGACGAACTCGCCGAGTGTCGGGATGAACACGAAGAGGAACGCGGCCATGATCCCGGGCAGGGACAGCGGCAGCGTCACTCGCCTGAAGGCCTGCAGACGGCTGGCGCCGAGGTCGCTCGCGGCCTCGAGGAGGCGGCGATCGAGGCTCTCGAGCGAGACGAAAATCGGCAGGGCGACGAAAGGCAGCCAGATGTAGCCGAGCACCAGCATGACGGCGAACCTGCTGTAGAGCAGTTGCGAGATCGGATGACTCGGCGATCGCAGCCCCGTCCAGAACAGGAACGTGTTGATCACGCCCTGGTCGCCGAGGATCACCTTCCAGGCGAGCACGCGCAACAGGTAGCTCGTCAGGAACGGAGCGATCAGTACGAGCAGGAGGACGTACTTGCGCTTCGTCCCGGAGAGCGCCAGGTAGTACGCCAGCGGATAGGCGAGGACGACGATGATCGCCGAGACGGTCAGCGACATCTTCACGGATTTCCAGAACAGCTTGAGATACACCGAGCTGTGCACGAACTCGCGCCACGCGGCCAGCGTGAATCCGTGCTTGCCCGGAAAGAGCGAATAGACGTCGAAGCTGTACGCCGCGACGATCCCGATCGGCACGATGAAGAAGACGACGAGCCACGCCACCGGGAGACCCAGCAGCGTGGGCGTCGTCAAGTCGGGCCGCACCCGCCCGCGGCGCGCCGCCATGTCGTGCTCTAGAACGACCTCGTCAGGACGCTTTCACCTGTTCCCACATCTTGGCGTAGAGCGCACGCCGTGGGATGTCGCGGTCGAGGTGCGCGTTCGGCTCCGTGACGGCCCGCGGGTTGGTCAGCTGCAGCGCGCGCAGCAAGTCGCTCGACGATGGCCGCGCGAGCGTGTTCGCATGCCCGTAGCCGTAGTTGTCCTCGAGCCACTTCGCCGACTTCGCGGAGCTCCAGGCATCGATGTAGGCATGGGAGAGATTGGGGCGCGATGAGCCCTTGAGCAGCATGAACATGCCGACCCACGCGATCGGCTTCTCCTTCGGGTGCATGTAGACGACCTTCAGGCCCTTCTTCTTCATCTGCACCCAGTCGTTCGGCCAGGCGTACGCGATCCAGACGTCGCCCGACCCGAACAGTTGCCACAGATCTGTCTCGGAAGACCAGTTCTTCCGGACGAGATGCTTCTTCGAGATCAGCAGCTGCTGTGACCGCTTGAGCTGCTCGTCCGTCTGGTTCCACGTGTTCTTGAACCCGAGGTACAAACCGGCGATCTCGAGCATCTCGATGTCGTCGAACCACGCGATCTTGCCCTTGTACCGCTCATCGAACAGGAGGCCCCACGACTTGGCTTTCGGCTTCACTTTGTCGCTGCGGTAGAGGATCGCGTCGAAGCCCCAGTCGTCGGGGATCCCGTACTGCTTGCCCTGGTACTGCCCGGCCTTGACCATGAACGAGTTCAGGTGCTTGAAGTTGGAGATCAGGCTCGTGTCCCACGGCTGGACGAGTCCGCTCGTCGCGAAGTATTTGACCCAGCCGACGTAGGGACGGAAGAGATCAGGCTTGAGGCCCGCATGGATCTTCGCGAGCGCGTCCGCCTCGTTTCCCATGTACGTGAACTGCGGTTTGTTCTGCGGGTGCGCCTTCACATACGCCGCGAACATCGCTTGGCCGCCGTCGTTCCCGTAGCCGGCCCAGTCCAGCACCTGGAGCCGTCCGCTCTCCTTCGCGAGCTGCGCGTTCGCGGCGCGAGCAAGTCCGGTCCGTCCGGCGACCAGTCCCGCGCCGCCGGTGACGGCTGCCAGTTTGAGCAGGTCCTCACGGCTCAGCCGCCGCTCCAGTACGTCTCTCTCCTCGGGCATCGCGATCGTGCTCCTTCCCTCGCAGGCCCCCCGCCGGGCGATTCTGTCACGAAAGCGTGACAAGTCGTGTTAAGGGGTCTGACCCCAAAAGGGAGGAGTGGCAGTGACGAAAGCGTGACGATTTCGACCAGCGCGCTTCGCCTGCGCTCACTCATACGACTGGCCGACCCGGGCTAACCTTCACGCATGAGAGGGGCAGTCGCAGCCGGGCACCCGCTGACCGCGCAGGCGGGCGCCGACGTGCTCGCAGCGGGAGGGAACGCCGTCGACGCCGCGGTCGGGGCCGCGCTCGTTTCCTGGGTCGCCGAGAGCCCGCTCACGGGCCCCGGGTCGGGCGGCTTCATGCTCGTCCATCGCGCGCGCGACCGGTCGACGAGGGTCTTCGACTTCTTCGTCTCGGTGCCCGGCCTCGGCCTGGAAGAGCGCGACCTCGCCGAGATGGACCGCGTGGACGTCGACTTCAGCGGCGGCTCGACTCAGGTCTTCCACATCGGCGCCGCATCCTGCGCGGTCCCCGGCGCGGCGGTCGGGCTCGAGGAAGCGCACAAGTCCTTCGGAACGCTTCCGTGGCGCGACCTCTTCCAGCCTGCGATCGAGCTCGCGCGCAACGGCGTCGAGCTGAACAAGGGCCAGGCGTACCTGCATGCGATCCTCGACCTGATCCTTCGCCACACACCCGAGTCGCGCGAGGTCTACGAACAGAACGGCGAGCGCCTCGTCGCAGAGGACACGCTCATCCAGTCCGACCTCGCCGGAACACTCGAGCTGATCGCCAACGAAGGTGGACGCGTGCTGTACGAAGGTGAGCTCGCGGACAAGATCTCCGACCACCTCCGCGCGCACGGCGGCTGCGTCACGCCCGAGGACCTCGCGAGCTACCGCGTCATCCGCCGCCGCCCGGTACGCGCGAGCTTCTGCGGCGAGGAATACCTTTCCAACCCGCCACCGTCCGCGGGCGGCATCCTGATCGCCTACGGCCTCCCGCTGCTGGAAGAGCTCGGCCCGGGCGAGCCGGGTAAAGCCGAGGCGATCGACGCGCTCGCACGCGTGATGCGCGAGCAGGCAAACGCACGCATCGCGGCCGGCTCCGTCTCCGGGCTCGCGCGCGCGCTCGAGACACGCGCCGCAGTCGTCTCGCAGGGCACGACACACATCTCGGTCGTCGACGGCAAGGGCAACGCCGTCGCACTGACCGCGTCCACCGGAGCCGGCTCCGGTGTCGTCGTGCCCGGAACGGGCATCCACGTCAACAACATGATCGGGGAGTTCGACCTGGCGAAGGCGCCCCGCCCCGGAGCGCGCCTCTCCTCGATGATGAGCCCCTCCGTGGTCCTTAAGAACGACCGCCCGCACCTCGTCGTCGGCAGCGCCGGCTCGCTCCGCCTGCGCGGCTCCGTGCTGCAGAACGTCGTCAACGTCGTCGCGCACAACCTCCCCGTCGAGGATGCGATCGACCGGCCACGCGTCCACCTCGAGGGGGAGGACCTGCACTGCGAGGGCGGGCACGATCCTGCCGAGCTCGACAAGCTGGAGGCGATGGGCTGGAACGTGACCCGCTGGCGCCGCCAGAATCTCTACTTCGGCGGCGCGTCCGCAGTAACGTTCGAAGACGGGAAGCTCGCCGCCGCGGGCGACCCGAGACGCGGCGGGGCGGGAGTGGTGGTCGAATGATCGTCCGCAAAGCAGAGGCGAACGATGCAGAGGGACTGACCGAGCTCGGTACCGCGGTCGGCTCCGAGCCGGAGGGCTGGCTCGTGACGACGAACGGCTGGCGGAACGTCTCCGACGAGCGGCGCTACCTCCGCGCGATCCGGCGCTATCCGAACGCCGCCGTCTTCGTGGCGGAGGACGAGGGCGTCATCGTCGGCCGGCTCTCGATCGCGCGCGACCAGCACCCGGCGAGCCGTCACGTCGCCGACCTCGGCCTGATGGTCGCCGCGTCACATCGCCGCCGCGGCATCGGCACGGCGCTGCTCGAGGCGGCCGTCGACTGGGCGCGCCGCGCAGGCGTGCGCAAGCTCGAGCTGCACGTCTTCCCGTGGAACGAGGCAGGGATCAAGCTGTACGAACGATTCGGCTTCGTTCAGGAGGGCTACCGCCGCAAGCACTACCTGCGCGGCGACGAATACGTCGACGCGATCCTCATGGCGTACGAGCTCTAGCGCCTAAGAGGGCTCGCTCGGCTGGACCCCGATCTCTTCTTCGCGCACGCGCTTGCGCCTTTCCGTCAGCGCTTCGTATGCCTCGGTGAGACGCCGGTCGCGATCGTCGAGCCCCGCCGACTGCTCTTCGAGCTCTTTCTCCCGCCGCTCGACGCGGCGCACCTCTGCCACTGCGCGCTCGACCTCTTCGGCCGCCTCGGTCTCGCGCGCTTCGACACGCGCCACCGCCTCGGTGAGCCAGGCCCCGCGCTCGTCGAGCTCCTCCGCAACGCGTTCGAGGCCACGCGCGCGCGCATCGAGCTGCTGCCCGCGTTCCTCCAGCGCCGGAATCCGCTCTTCCCGCTCGCGAACATCGCGCAGCCTGTTCGCGAGTTGCGTCTCGGTGACTGCGAGCTTCGCCGCGCGCCGGCCGAGCTGCTTCTCCTGTTCGGCGTGGCGCGCCTCGAACGCGACCAGCCGCTGCTCTCGTCCCTCGATGTCGCGTTGGAGTGTCTTCGCGGCTTCGAGGCGAGGTTCAACATCGCCCCGCGCCTGTGCGAGCTTCTTCTCTTCCGCTGCGAGCGTGGACGCGCGCGCCTCCAGCTCCGCGGCCCGCGCGTTGAGCTGCCGCAGCGCGGCGTTCTGCAGGCGTTCCTGATCCTCGAGCTCGGTTCGCCGCCCTGCGAGCTCGGCTTCCTGCTCGGCGACCAAGTCTGCTCGTCGCTCTTGCGTCTCGAGCGCGGCTGACGCGGTCGCGATCCAGTCGCCCCGCTCCTCCAGCTCGGATGCGAGGACGCGCAGCTCGCTCGCCTGCCGGTCGAGCTCGAGGGCCTGCAGGCGCAGCCGCTCGGCCTCGCTTTCGGCGCGCTCGACCTCGGCGCGGCGATCCTCGAGCTCCTGCTCGCCGAGCGACAACCGCCGCTCCCGTTCGACGAGATCCTCCTCGGCGTCCTCGATCAGCTGCCGGCGCGCATCGAGATCAGCTGCGATCTCGTCGAAGCGGCGAGCCCGCGCGTCGATCTCCGCGGAGCGGCGGGCCACGGTCTGCTGCACCAGGCGCTCGCGTTCGGCCAGCGCCTGCCAGGCTTGCTCGAGCTCGTCCCGCTCTTCCGGCATTCCTCCGAATGATGCCGGTCGAATCAGACCCCGCCTGGGTGGGCGCGGTCGGCCTAGCTAGATCAGCGGCGTACGACGCCGGCGATGTCCGCGAGCGTCCGCAGCAGCCAGAGACCGGTGAGGAGCGCGAAGATCAGAGCCGGAAGGAACAGGCCGAGCACGGCGGCCAGCATCCCGGCCTGTGACGCGCCGGCCGCCTGGACGAGGTAGAGCGCACCGACCGACCCCTGCAGGGCAAGCGCCCCGAGGAGACAGAGCCCGATCCGTTTGGCAGGTGCCTCCGGGCGGGAGTCCCCGACCTTGGCGTCTACCCAGCTGGCCAGCAGAAACGCACCCAGCGCGAGCGCGAAAGTAAAGTCGATTCCCCCCATCCCTTGTCCCATCCTGAGGAATCGGCGCACCGGCACGCGCCCCGAACGTCCTGCCTGGCCCGGACCTAGGGATAACTGCGAAACTGGGCGCCGTGACGGCAGTCGCCGACGAGATCCAGATCGACGAAGCTCCATTCCGCGGCTCGGTCGTTCGTCCGGGCACGCCGGACTACGACGTCCATCGCAAGATCTGGAACGGCTCGTTCGACAAGCACCCGGCGCTGATCATTCGCTGCGCGGGCGTGGCGGACGTGATCGCCGCGGTGAGGTTCGGGCAGGAGAGCGGCCTGCCCGTCGCCGTGCGGAGCGGCGGTCACTCCTTCCCGGGCTTGTCGGTCGCGGACGACGCGTTGATGATCGACCTCCAGCCGATGAAGGGCGTCCGCGTCGATCCGGAGAAGATGACGGCGCGCGTCCAGGCGGGTGTGCTGCTCGGCGAGCTCGACAGGGAGACGCAGGCGTTTGGGCTGGCGGTGCCGTCGGGGATCGTCACGCACACCGGCGTGGCGGGGCTGACGCTCGGCGGCGGGATCGGCTGGATCATGCGCAAGCACGGCCTGTCGGTCGACCAGCTGATCTCGATGGACGTGGTGACGGCTGACGGCGAGTTCGTCAAGGCGAGCGTGGACGAGAATCCGGATCTGTTCTGGGGCCTCCGCGGCGGCGGCGGCAACTTCGGGATCGTCACGGAGTTCGAGTTCAACTGCATCCCGCTGGGCACGCAGGTTCTCGCCGGACCGATCTTCTGGCCGATGGAGCAGTCGGGCGATGTCCTGAGGTTCTACCGCGACTGGATCGCGGACGCGCCGGACGACCTGATGACGATCGTCGTCCACAGGAAAGCGCCGCCACTGCCGTTCGTCCCCGAGGAATTGCACGGCAAGCCTGTCGTGATGGTGATCGTTTGCTGGGCTGGCGACGTCGAGGAGGGAGAGAAGTTCATCAAGCCGTTACGGGAGTTCGGGAATCCGGTCGCAGACGTGTGCATGGTGAAGCCGTATCTCGCGCACCAGGCGATGTTCGACCCGAGCTTCGTGCCGCAGCGTTGGTACTACTTCAAGAGCTGCGACGTCGCAGAGTTGAGCGACGAGATCATCGACATCACGGTCGAGCGGTCGCTGCAGATCAAGTCGCCGCTGACGTCGTTCCCGATCTGGCAGATGGGCGGAGCCGTGAGCCGTGTCGGCGACGACGAGACACCGTTCGGGGGCCGGCAGGCCGCCTTCACGTACAACATCGGCTGCTGCACCGAGACGGCAGAGGGGTTCGACGACGAACGCGAGTGGGTGCGCTCTTTCTGGTCAGCCCTCGAGCCGTGGCACCAGACCGTGTACGTCAACTTCCTCGAGAACGAAGGCGAGGAACGAATCCGCTCTGCCTACGGCGCGAAGAAGTACGACCGGTTGCGGATGCTGAAGCAGAAGTACGACCCGGACAACTTCTTCCGAATCAACCAGAACATTCCGCCGGCCTAGTCTTCTCGTAGCCATCGCAGTACTGTCGTGCGATGAGCGCTGTCCGCAGCGTGCTTGCGGAGTTCGGTGCGGTCGCACGCAACCCGAACCTCCGCCGGCTCGAGCTCGCCTACGGCGCGGCGATCACGAGCGAGTGGGCCTTCACCGTGGCGCTCGGCGTGTTCGCCTACGAGCGCGGCGGCGCCACGGCGGTGGGGATCCTCGGCCTCGTGCGCATGCTTCCTGCTGCGCTGGCGACGCCGTTCACCGCGGCGCTCGCGGACCGCTACGAGCGGGAACGCGCATTGGTCGCCGTCACGTTGCTGTCGGCGGTCGCGCTCGCGGCGGCGACCGCGCTGTTCTACTTCGGCCGGAACGAGGCAGCCATCTTCGCGTTCGCCGCGGCGCATGCCGTCGTGTCGACTCTCTGCCGCCCGGCGGTTTCGGCGCTGCTGCCCTCGCTGGCGGCGACTCCGCAGCAGCTGGTCGCCGCGAACGGGGTGTCCCTGACTCTCGAGGGCTTCGGAACGCTTGTGGGTCCGTTGATCGCCGGCGTGATGATCGCGACGACCGGCGTCGGCGTCGTCTTCGCGTTCGGAGCCGTGGCCTACGTCGCGGCGGCCGTGGCAGTGGCGGCGATCCACGTCGAAGGCCGTATTCGGTTCGCGCGTCACCGTGACGCAGGCGATCTGACGGCCGGTTTTCGGCTGTTGGCTCGCGAGCCTCATCCGCGTCTGATCGTGGCGCTCTTCGTCGCGCAGACGATCATCCGCGGCGCGCTGAACGTGCTGATCGTCGTGATCGCGTTCCGGCTCCTGCACGTCGGGGGAGGCTGGGTGGGTTTCCTCTCGGGCGCCGTCGGCGCGGGAATGCTGGTGGGCGGATTCGCCTCGATGGCGCTGGCGGGCCGCAAGCTGGCGATGCCTTTCGGGGTCGGTCTGTTGCTGTGGGGGATTCCGATTGCGCTGATCGCGGCAGCGCCCTACCGGGTGACGGCGCTGCTGCTGCTGGCGGTCGTCGGCATCGGCAACTCCCTCGAGGACGTCGCCGGCGAAACCCTCCTGCAACGCTTGATCAGCGACGACCTCCTCGGCCGCGTCTTGGGCGTGATGTTCGGGGGCGCGACCTTGGGGATGGGAATCGGCGCGATCATCACGCCGGGGCTGATCAGTGTGCTCGGCACCCGTGGTGCCCTCATCGTGGTCGGTGCGTTCCTACCCGCACTCGTGTTCTTGTCGTGGCGTGGTCTGCGCGCGATCGACGCAGCCGCCGTCGCGCCGGCGCGAGAGCTCGCGCTGCTCGACTCGGTTCCGATGTTCGCGCCGCTCGCGGTCGCTGCGAAGGAGCAGGTGGCGAAGAGCCTGATCCCGATCAGCCGGCCCGCAGGTCACGAGATCGTCAAGGAAGGCGACGCGGGCGACCGGTTCTACATCGTTGCGAGCGGGACGGCGGAGGTGACGCAGGACGGTCGCCACCTCCGTGACTGCGGCCCGGGTGACTACTTCGGAGAGATCGCTTTGCTCCGCGATGTCCCGCGGACGGCGTCGGTCACGGCCATCGATGACATGGAGCTCTACGCGCTCGAGCGTGCTGCCTTCGTCGACGCCGCAACGGGTCACGCTGCGGGCCGTGAGGCGGCTGAAGGGATCGTGAGCAAGCATCTGGCTCAGGCGACGCAGTGATTGCAAACCGCCGGCAGGCAATCCGGGTAGCAGGGGATACCCATATCGATCGGAGGGACGAATGCGTGCTCGCGTACTCGTCGTCTGCCTGCTCGGCCTGCTGTGCATTCCAGCGCTTGCACTAGCGGCCGCTTCGGCGGCGACCAAGACGTTCACGACAACGCTGCTCGGCAGCAACGAAGTGCCGAAAGGCGCCCCTAAAGGATCCGGCAAGGCAGTGATCACGCTCAACACCGCGACGGGCAAGGTCTGCTGGACCTTCTCGGCCATCAAGGGAATCAGCAAAGTGAACGCCTCCCATATCCACAAGGCGCCGAAAGGGAAATCCGGCCCTGTCCTTGTCGCCTTCTTCACCGGCGCCTTGAAGACGAAGGGCTGCGTCAAGGCATCGAAGGCCGTCATCACGGCCATCGAGAAGAAGCCCAGCGCCTATTACGTCAACATCCACACGGCGAAATACCCGGCCGGAGCGATCCGCGGCCAGCTCTAGGTAGCACGACACTCCGCTTCCGCGAGGCCACGGGCGACGGCCTCGCGGAAGTCGGGACGTGCCCTTTAGAGCCACGGCTTGGTGTCGGACACCGTGCCGTTGTTGTCACGAGAAAGTCGCGCATCCCGCGTGATCGTCGTAGTCAAGCGGTTTGCCCTCTCGTCACTTCTAGCCACGGCCCGGTGTCGGACACCGTGACGAGACTGTGACGGACGTTCCACAGGGGGCCGGAGGCCGGTATACTAGCTGTATGACAACTCAGGTACCAGTTCGTCTGACAGAATCGGACCTGGCCGCACTGGATGCCGCGATCGCGCGTGGACGCTTTGCGAACCGCAGCGACGCGCTGCGCTCAGGACTCGAACGAATCCTGCACGATGAGCGCCAGCACGAGATCGACCAGATGTATGCCGCGGGCTATGGAAAGCACCCGCAGGAAGCGTGGGTCGGCGAGCTCGGCTTGGCGGGCTTGGCCGCGTTCGACAAGGCCGAGGGCGGCGCGCCGCTCTGAACCGCGGCGAGATCTACGACGTCGAGCTCGGCGGACGGCGTCGCCCCGTCGTCATTCTCACGCGCGACCGGGCGATACCGATCCTCGCAAACGTCACGGTTGCACCGGTAACCGGAACGATCCGAGGCCTTCCCACCGAAGTACCGCTTGGCAAAAAGCACGGGCTTGCGCGGGAGTGCGTTGCGAACTGCGACATCCTGTTCACCGTCTCGAAGCAGGCGTTGGGTCGTCGCCGCGGTGAACTCGACCCGGAGTCAGTCGCACGCCTACGCGCCGCTCTGATGATTGCTCTCGACCTCGAGAAGCAGTAGACACCGCAGTAGGCACCGCACGCCCGTGCGGGCTCCGCCGCCCACCTCAAGCCCGCCATTCGCGAACGTCGGTGACATCGACCGCGAGCACGGGGCCGCCCGGCGGGTCGGTGCGGTACTGCGGATACTTCTCCTGCAGCAGAGCGAGCGCACGGTCGCGCTCGTCGCCGCCGTCGAGCACACGCGCGCGCCCGCGGAGGCGAATCCACCAGAGCTGGTCCCAGTCGTCTTCGTAGTGGTCGACGAGGATCGTGACGTCGGGCCGCGCGCGGGCGTTCTCGATTCGCCGCAACTTCGACGAACGCTTTGGCTTGCGGTCGACCGCGGAATAGAGCGTGTCGTCGTCGAGCGCGAAGACGATCGGGACGAGGTGCGGCCGGCCGTCCGGATCGGTCGTTCCCAGCCTTGCCACGCGCGCCGCGGTCAGTCGGCGCAGCACGGGGCCGGCAAGCCGGCCCCGTGGGCGCCTCCAAAGGTGGATTTCCTCAGGCGTGAACGCCGCTCAACTGCTGTGCGACAGAGACCTCGTAGCGGTCGACGCCGGCGATGCTCTGGCCGCCGCTCTTTGCAGCTTGCTCGCGTAGCCGATCGGCTTGCTGCTCGCTCTTGCGAAGCGCCTCTGGGCTTTCCCAGAGCGTGATCAGCGTGACCCGGCCGCTTGCGCGGTCGGCGAGACCGATCACGCCGACGCTTCCCTCGAGCCCGCGAACCTTCGGCAGCGTTTCGTCCTGCACCTTGCTGACGCCGTCGTCGATCTTGGACGGCGAACCCTCGAGCGAGCTGACGCGGGCGGCTTTCGCCTTCTCGGCGTCACCGTCGAAGATCACCACCTCGTGGATATCGACTGAGGCCCGGCGGCCGCGCATCTCCGCCGGAAAGTCCTTCGCCATATCTTCGAACGCCTGCTCGGAGTTCCGAATCTCCTCCTTGCTGTCGAAGAACGTGATTCCGAGCGAAGTTCCACGCTCGCGGTCGAAGAGCCCTAGGAAGCCCTTCGCGTCGGGTACGGAGTTCGGCCCTTGGTCACGAACTCGCTGAATCAGCTGGTCCGTGAGGCTCGAGTCCCGTCCCTCGAAACTGGCAACGCGTGCGTACATCGCGCTACCTCCTTCCGTTCGGGAAGGGCGAGCCTACGCCTGTCGCGGGCTCGAATCCAGGGGTAGCGGCCTCCGCTCAGCGCCGCCGTTAGTCTCGGGTCGTGCACTTCGGCGTGATCCTGCCGAACTACGGCCTGGACTCGAATCCCGACGGGATCCGCCGCGTCGCTGAGCTCGCTGAGGAGCTCGGTTTCGATTCGGTCTGGGCCACGGAGCACATCATCGTCGGTCCCGAAGCCGTCGATCCGTACGGTCGCGTTTACGACCCGCTTGTCACACTCGGCTGGATCGCCGGCTGGACGGAACGGATCGGTCTCGGCACCTCGATCGTGCTCGTGCCGCTGCACAACCCGATGCACCTGGCGAAGGAGGTCGCGACGCTGCAGGAGCTCTCGGGTGGCCGCTTCACGCTCGGCGTCGGGATGGGCTGGCACCGGGACGAGTTCGACTTCATGGGCGTCCCGTTCAAGGGCCGTGGCCGGCGTGCCGACGAGGCGATCCGGCTCATGCGCGCGCTCTGGAAGGGAGAGCGCGACTTCGAAGGGGACTTCTGGTCGTTTCACAACGCGACCTCGGCGCCGTACCCGTCGCCGCAGCCGGAGATCTGGGTCGGCGGCAGCTCGGAACGCGCGATCCGGCGCGCGCTCGAGCTCGGCGACGCGTGGCATCCGTCGCGCGGGTCGGATGTCGAGCACGTCCGCCGCGTCAAGGAGCAGCATCCCGAGCTACGAGTCATCCCGCGAACATCAGCGGAGAACGTCGACGCGCTGCTCGAAGCCGGCGCGGAAGGCGCAGTCGTGCAGTTCGCAGACGAGGCCGCGATGCGCGACTTCGCACGCCGCTATCCCTAGACCGGCTAGGCCGCGGCGCCAACGGCTGCTCCACCAGCGTTGTCCTCTTCGGCCACTAGCCAGCTTCTGCTAAACTGTCTATCGTGATAGACAGAAGTGACAGGCAAGAAGCTCTTGCGGCACCTTCGCGCTCTTGGCTGCGAGGTCGTCCGACAGCGCGGTTCACACGTGCGAGTGGGTGCGGTAGGTGCGAGACGACAGTCCCGGTTCACGCCGGCGAGGATCTCCCGCCCGGAACGCTTCGCGCGATCGAGCGCGATCTCGAGCCTTGCCTCGGAAGGAAGTGGCTGCGATGAAGAGGTACAAGGCGATCTTCGAGCGTGACGCAAGCGGGTCGTGGCTCGCACGTATCCCGGTGATCCGCGGGTGTCATACGTACGGACGAACGCTGGAGCAGGCGAGGGCCCGACTTCGCGAAGCACTCGGGCTCTGGATCGATCGCCCTGAGGACGCCGTGATCGAGGAGGCCATTCGCCTGCCGGCGGATCTCAGGATCGCCATCCAGCGAAGCCGTCGTACACGCGAGCGTGCAGAGCAGGAGCAAGAGAACGCGCAGACGCAAACTCGTGCGGCCGCCGAAGCGCTCGTGGAGGAGGGAGTCAGTCTCCGGGACGCCGGCGAGCTCCTGGGGCTATCGCACCAGCGGGTGCAACAACTCGTACAGGCTCGATAGCTCAGGGAACCAGCGCCGAGTCGAGGCCAAGCGCCAGGACGCACGCCTCGTCGAGCGTCAACGCTCGTCCGTTTTCGTAATGCGTCGCGTAGGTGTTCGTGTCGAGATGCGCCAGCGTTCGGGCGAGCCAACGGTCATAGAGGATCTGGGAATCCGGCTGACGTTGCGCACCGATCGACGCACGGGCGGCGTCGCTCGCGCCGAACAACGTCGCGGCCCTGTCGACCTCGCCGACGGTCGCTGCGAGGCCGGCGAAGGTGTCGAGGCAGACCGCGATGCCATGCGGCTCGCCGAGCTCGCGCGCGAGAGCGAGGCTCTCGGCGAGGAGGCTCGTTGCCTCGGCGCTCTTTCCGAGCTCGATCATCGCCGCAGCGAGCGAACGCGAAGCCGCGCCGATCTCTCGGTCGTCGCCCACTTCGCGCGCCTGCTCGAGGGCAGCCGTCAGCCACGTCACCGCCTCCGGCACATCACCCGCCGTCAGAGCCATCAGCCCGACGTTCTCCTTCGCCAGCGCTTGCCCACGAATGTCGCCCAGAGAGGCGAAGTACGCGATGCTCTCCTTGTACAGATCGCGTGCGGCATCAAGCTCGCCGCCGAAGAAGGAGAGGTTGCCGAGGTTGACGAGCGCGGACGAGATGACGCGCGTCGCCCCAACAGCGTGGGCGTCGTCGAGCGCGGCTTCGAACAGCGCACGGGCCGCCTCGAACTCTCCCTGCTCTCCGGCCAAGATCCCAGACATGTTGAGCGCGTTCGCGCGAAGCTCCGACGGCACGTCTGGGGTGGCGGCGAGCGCGGCCTCCAGAGCTTGACGGCCCTCGACCAGATAGCCGTGGATCTGCCAGAACCTGCGCACTCCCACTGCGAGCCGCAGCGCGGACGACGAGTCATCGCTCTCGAGTGCAAAGGCGAGAGCGGCTCGAAGATTGTCGTGCTCGTCCTCGAGGCGCGCAAACCAAGCGATCTGGTCGCGATCGGCCAGCTTCGGCTCGGCCTCCTCCGCCAACGAGACGAAGTGTTCGAGGTGCCGACGGCGAGTCTCGTCGGCATCGCCCGACCGGGAGAGCCGCTCGAGCGCATACTCACGCACGATCTCGAGCATCGAGAAGCGAGGCTCGCCGGTGTCGGTCTCGCGCTGACGGACGAGGCTCTCGTCGACGAGAGTCGTGAGTCCTTCGAGCACCGACCCATCACCGGCGCAGACGGCCTCTGCCGAAGACAGCGTGCAACCGCCTGCGAAGACGGCGAGTCGCGCGAAGAGCCGCTGCGCATCAGGCTCGAGTAGGTCGTAGCTCCAGTCGAGTGTCATACGAAGGGTCTGTTGGTGCTGCGGCGCGTCGCGCTTCCCGCCGGTGAGGAGCTCCAGCCTGTTGCCGAGCCGCGAGAGCAGCGCGACGGGCGGCAGGAGCTTCGTTCGCGCAGCGGCGAGCTCGATCGCGAGCGGCAAGCCCTCGAGTCGTGCGCAGATCTCGGCAACCGCGCCGGCATTCCGCTCGCTCAACTCGAAGTTCGGATTGCCGGCCTGTGCGCGGGCGATGAACAGCTCGGCCGCCTCGTCGTCGGCGAGTGGCGGCACCGGGAACTCGTACTCGGCGGCAACGCGGAGGGGCGCGCGGCTCGTCACGATCACCTTCAACCCCGACGTCGCATCGAGCAAGCGCGCGATCGTCCTCGCAGCCGGCAACACCTGTTCGAAGTTGTCGACGAGGAGGAGCAACTCAGTGCCTTGCAGCTCCGCGATCAATACCTCTTCCGGATCGGGGCCGACTTCGGGAATCACGAGCGCCTCGAGAATCGTCCGCGCAACCAACGCCGAGTCGCGCAGAGTCGCAAGCGTCACCACGGCCGACCCGTGCTGAAACTCGGGAGCCAGTCGCCGCACGAGCTCGAGGGCCAGCCGAGTCTTGCCGATCCCGCCGATCCCGGTGAGCGTGACCAGCCGAGCGTCTTCCTTCCGGACGAGATCTGCGAGAACAGCGAGCTCCTGTTCGCGACCGAGGAGCGGTGTCGGCGGCGTCGGCACTTGCCGCGGCGACGGCGGGCCCGTCTGGGGAACGTTCAGCGACAGCGACGGATCGTGGGCGAGGATCGCCCGCTCGAGTTGTTTGAGCGACTCGCTCGGCTCGAGCCCGAGCTCGTCGACCAACGTTCGCCGCGCGCGCTGATAGAGCGCGAGGGCGTCCGCCTGTCGTCCGGAGCGATAGAGCGCGAGCATCAGTTGCGCGCGCAGCCGCTCCCTCAGCGGGTGCTCGGCGACCAGCTGCTCGAGCTCGGCGATGAGCTGCCCGTGACGGCCGAGCGCGAGATCGGCGTCGATCCGGTCTTCGAGCACCGCGAGCCGAAGCTCCTCCAGCCGGACGATCTCCGCCTGCGCGAACGGCTCCCAGGCGAGATCGGCGAGCGCCGCGCCGCGCCAGAGCGCGAGCGCCGCCCGCAAGATCTCCGCCCCACCCAAAGCGTCCCCGGACTCGAGCGCGGCCCGTCCCTCTTCGCTGAGCCGAACGAACTCGAAGAGGTCGACGCTCTCGGGTTCGATGACGAGCCGGTAGCCCGGCGCCGCCGTCTCGAGCATCCCGGGCAGGAGCTTTCTCAGCTGCGAGATGTACACCTGGATGGTGTTCGGAGCCGTCGCGGGCGGCTCCTCTCCCCAGAGCGCGTCGATGAGACGATCGCGCGAGACGACGCTATTCGCGTCGAGGAGCAGAACCGCGAGCAGTGCGCGTCGCTTCTGCGCCCCGAGCGCGACCGGTGTTCCGTCGCTGCTGACAGAGAGGGGGCCGAGGAGACCGAACTGTTGACGGGCCGACGTCATCACTCCTTCCCGTGTGGGTCTTAGCACGATTTCAGCCCGGCTTCAGCGATCCTTCAGCGGTCGGAGCAAGGATCGCTGGCGTGACCACCCCGCTGGCTAATAATCCGAAGACCACTGCGGAAGGCGCGCCGGTAAGCCGTCAGGCCGGCCGCGCCGGGTCACGGGCAGGGGACGGCCTACGCCGTCGGGCCGTCCCAATGCCCAAACGGGGAGGGGCCATGCATTGCCGAGCCGAGGGGCGCGCCGCAGCGTCCCTCGGCTCGGCGATCAGCTGGCTCCCCTGACGCCGCTGCTCTAACCGCCACTCCAGAGTTGGAACGGCTCTCGTCCGAGCCGTACGCTCTATGGATGAGCGCGTGTCCTGCGTGCGGCCACGAAAACGCCGCGACGGCGAAATTCTGCTCCGAATGCGGCGCGGCGCTCATCGCCTCAGCTCCGCCCGCCCGCGCCGAGCGGAAGATCCTCACCGTCCTCTTCGCCGATCTGGTCGGCTTCACGTCGCGCGCGGAGCGGCTCGATCCGGAGGACGTGCAGGCCGTGCTCGCCCCGTACCACGAGCGCCTGCGTTACGAGCTCGAGCGCTGGGGTGGGACGGTGGAGAAGTTCATCGGCGATGCGGTGATGGCGCTGTTCGGCGCGCCGACCTCGCGTGAGGACGATCCCGAGCGTGCGGTCCGTGCCGCGCTGGCGATCCGCGACTGGATCGTGGAGGAGGGCGAGCTGCAGGTGCGGATCGCCGTGAACACCGGGGAGGCGCTGGTGAATCTTGCGGCGCGCCCGGAGGCGGGCGAGGGGATGGCGGCGGGCGACGTCGTCAACACGGCGGCGCGCCTCCAGTCCGCGGCGCCCGTGAACGGGATCCTCGTCGGCGAGACGACGTATCGCGCGACGGCGGAGACGATCGATTACAGCGAACTCCCTGCGGTCGAGGCGAAGGGGAAGGAAGCGCCGATCCCCGTCTGGGAGGTGCTGCAGGCGCGGGCGCGCTTCGGCGTCGACCTGACACCCGAAGCACGTACGCCGCTTGTCGGCCGTGAGCGCGAATTGGATCAGCTCGTCGGTGCGCTCGGTCGCTCGCGTCAGCAGCGTTCGCCTGAGCTCGTGACGCTCGTCGGCGTTCCGGGCATCGGCAAGAGCAGGCTCGTCGGCGAGCTCTTCCAGTCGATCGAGCGCGGCGGTGTGCTGACGTACTGGCGGCAGGGAAGGTCGCTGCCCTACGGCGAGGGCGGCAGCTACTGGGCGCTGGCGGAAATGGTGAAGGCCCAGGCCGGGATCCTCGAGACGGACAACGAAGCTGAAGTCGAAGCGAAGTTGGCGCGCGCGGTCGAGCAGCTGATCCAGGAGGACGGCGACTGGGTGCTCCTTCATCTGCGTCCACTCGTCGGGCTCGCGAGCGATGCGCCGGCATCGTCGGAGGAGGCGTTCGCCGCGTGGCGGCGCTTCTTCGAAGCACTCGCGGAGCAGCGATCGATCGTGCTCGTGTTCGAGGACATCCAGTGGGCCGACGACGGCCTGCTGGACTTCATCGAGCACCTGGTCGACTGGGTGCACGACGTGCCGATGCTGATTCTCTGCACGGCGCGGCTCGAACTACTCGAACGGCGGCCCGCGTGGGGCGGCGGCAAGGTGAACGCGGCGACGATTGCGCTGTCGCCGCTCACCGCAGACGAGACGGCGGCGCTGATCTCGGCGTTGAGCGAGCGTCCCTTGCTTCCCGCCGAAACGCAGGCCGAACTGCTGGAGCGCGCGGGCGGGAATCCGCTGTACGCCGAGCAGTACGTGCGAATGCTGGCGGAGCGCGAGCCGGGCGAGGAGCTCTTGCTACCGGAAACCGTTCAGGGAATCATCGCTGCCCGGCTCGACTCGTTGTCCCACGAGCAGAAACGGCTGCTGCAGGACGCGGCCGTAGTCGGCAAGGTCTTCTGGCTCGGCATGCTGGAGGCGTCGGAGCAGCAGTTACACGCACTACAACAAAAGGAGTTCGTGCAGCGCGCGCGCCGAAGCTCGGTCGAAGGCGAGACGGAGTACGCGTTCAAACACCTGCTCGTCCGCGATGTCGCGTATGGGCAGATTCCGCGTGCGGACCGGGCAGAGAAGCACCGGCGTGCGGCGGAGTGGATCGAGTCGCTCGGGCGTCCCGAGGACCACGCCGAGATGGTCGCCCACCATTACGCGCATGCCCTCGAGCTCGCGCGTGCGGCGGGCCAGGAGGTTGGGCCATTTGCCGATCGCGTCCGTGTCGCCTTGCGCGACGCCGGCGACCGCGCCGCGGCGCTCAACGCGCACGCGCAGGCGGCGAACTACTACTCCGAGGCGCTTCAGCTCGTTGACTCCGACGATTCCGAGCGATTCACGTTGCTCTTCCTGCGGGGTCGGGCACTGTTCATGGGCGTGGGGGAGGGGGAGGGCGAGCTCGAAGAGGCGAGTGTCGGGTTCGAGGCGAACGGCGATCGGGAGGGTGCTGCGGAGGCAGCTCTGATGCTTGCGGACATCGCCTGGTACACGGGGCAACACGACCGCATCCTGGACCGCCTCGATCACGCTCGCTCTCTCGTCGCGGGTGCTGCCCCGTCACGCGTGCAGGTGCAGGTCCTCAGCGAAGCCTCTCGCTACGAGATGCTCGCCGATCGCCACGACACCGCGATCGAGCTTGGCCGACAGGCGATCGCGATGGCTGAGAAGCTCGGGCTCGACGATCTTCGCGCGCACACGCTCGTCAACGTTGGGACTGCGCGAGTCGCAGGCGCGGGCGATCCACGTGGGCTCGTCGAACTGGAAGAGAGCATCGCGCTTGCCACGGAGGCGAAAGACATCACCGGGATGATCAGAGCGCACAACAACCTCGGCGTGATGCACTTGGTCCTCGGCAACATCGATCGGTCGCTCGCAGAAGTGCAAGAGAGTCAGCGTATCGCCGAGCATTTCGGCCATCGCGCCTTCGCGCGGTTCGGTACGGGCGGGCCTCTCCTGGGCCACGCGATCCAGGCTGGTCATTGGGACGAGGCAGCCAGGATGGCAGACGAGTTCCTGGCCGGGGGTACCGCCCACTACCAGGCCTCGGCCGCGCTGGCGTGGCGTGCGGTGGTCCGCGTTGCTCGCGGGGATGTGGAAGGTGCGATCAACGATGCCGGGCGAGCGCTGGAGTTGTCGCGACCAGCGAACGATCCGCAGGTCAAGCTGACTGCGGCAGAGATGACTGCCATGGTCTTTCTCTCTGCCGGCGACCGGGCGCGTGCGAGCGAGACGTTCGCGGAGGGCCTAGTCGGCCTGCGCGAGCTCCGGCAAATCGGCTTTCCAATCCTGTGGCTGCACGGCTTGGCCTGGGTCGGGTCGGTTCTCGGCCGGGCCGACGAGGTGCTCGAGGCCGTCGAACACGAGCCGTCGGACACGCCGTGGTTGCGGGCTGCGCGCGCCGTTGCAGTCGAGGATTTCCGCGGCGCCGCAGACATCTTCGCAGGGATTCCGACCCCGGCGTTCGAGGCGTTCTTTCGGCTGCGCGCCGCGGAGCAGCTCGTCGCGGAGGGCCGCCGCGCGGAAGCCGACGTGCAGCTGCGGTCAGCCCTTGCGTTCTACCGCGGCGTGGGCGCGACGCGGTACGTGCAGGAGGGCGAGGCGCTGCTCGCTGCGTCGGCATAGAGAGAAATGGATTTCAAAAATGTTCTTGACACGGTTGCGTGTCGCTGCGACACTCGATCGTCTGTCGAGCAGCACGTCGTTGCTCGCAAGCGGTGGAAAGGAGGTCATGTTGCGTAATCGGTTTGCAGTGAATTCCAACGGGCCTCTCGGTACCCGCGTAGACATCTGCGCGTAAGGCCGTAGGCCTCATCGCACGGACGGGCCTGCGGGCTCACTGACCGCGTCTCGGTAAGCGGCTGGGAGTCGCACACGCCCACATGTCGGGCGCACGCGCTCTGCGTGCGCGAACAAACGAAAGGAGTTCCATGTTCGACCCGCTCACTGACTGTGATCGGTCACTCATCAAGACCATTAGGAGGCATCGTGTACGCGTATCACCAACATTGCTACGAGGCCCGTGAGCGCCTGAAGCAGCGCGAGCGGGAAGCCGAATCGGAACGACTCAGACGAGAGCTCCGCGCGCAACGCCAGCGGCGGCGAGCTGACCTGGCGGGGCTAGGCCTGCTGATCTCCCACGCCCGGCGACTTGCTGGGCTGGAGCTGGATTCGTAGGGGACGACCGAAGGAGACGCATCGAGAGCGCGCCTGGAGATTCCTTTCTCCAGGCGCGCACTTCGGTGCCATCTCGGTCGCACTGCGGCGTCCGCCCGGGATTCGATCGCGATACATGCTCTAAGGTTCCTGCTGTGGCCGGGTGCTGCAATCCGCGCGGTTGCGACAAGTTGTTCACGCCGCGGTTTGCTCGCCGCATGGCGAAGCGCTATCGAAAGAGAGGACTTGATCGAACCGCCCGGCGGATGGTCGAGTTTCTCGAGCTGCATGGCATTGAGGGTGCAACCGTGCTCGAGATCGGCGGCGGCGTGGGCGAGATCCAGATCGAGTTGCTGAAGCGCGGCGCCGCCCGCTCCGTGAACCTGGAGCTCTCGCCGGCGTACGAGGAGGAGGCGAAGCGGCTGCTCCGCGAAATGTCACTCGAGGATCGTGCAGAACGACGCCTCCACGACATCGCGGTCGAGCCCGCCGGCGTCGAGGCAGCCGACATCGTCGTGCTGCACCGGGTCGTCTGCTGCTACCCGGATTACGAGCGCCTGCTGGGAGCGGCCGCGCAGCGCGCGGGGCGTCTGCTCGTATTCAGCTATCCGCCCCGGAACGCGTTCTCGCGCCTGTTCGTCCGTGTGGAGAACCTCGCTTTCAGGCTGCTCCGGAGGGAGTATCGGAGCTTCGCCCATCCGCCGTCGGCGATGTTGGGTCTACTTGGCGAGCGCGGGCTTAGGCGCACGTTCGCCCATCACTCTGTCGTCTGGCAGGTCGCCGGACTCGAGCGTTAGCCGTCGCGGAAATGCCGCCATCCCATCGGCATCAGCTTTCGGTGCCATAGCCCAGACACACGAGCTCTCTACCCGCGGCGGCATTTCTCGATGCGCCCTCTTCTGACCCCAAGAGCTTTCGCTGAGGCGCCTTTCGCCCGGGGAGAGGCGGAGGTAGAGTCGCTCGGCGAGGAGGTGGAGTAGTGAAAGCGCATACCGGAGACCGGATCGTGGTGGAGTCAGAGCGCGTCTCGCAGGCGCCGCGGCGGGGCATTGTTGAGGAGATCCTCCAGGATGAGCCCGCACGCCTACGCGTTCGCTGGGACGACGGCCATACGTCGATCTTCGCGCCGGCGGCGGGCGCCGTCCGGATCGAACAGCAGAAGAGGAAGGGCTAGCGCCAGCGGGCCACGAGGCGTGACAAGTTGAGGCGAGTTCGCGCTATGCAGCCTGAAGGCTGCGCGGCGTCGCGACCACGTTTCCGGTCGAGCTGGGCAACTGGACGCGCTTGCCGTTCAGGGTTGCGTCGAGATTCCAGGGCGCGCCCATGCGGATCCAGAGGCGCGGCCCGGAAAAGCCGACTGTCTGGCCGTGTTCGAGCGTCCGCTCGTATAAGAGCCTCCCGGTGTCCGAGCCGAGGCGCACCGAAAGCCAGCACGGGCCGCGTGTGGCCATGAGTGCGATCCGCGTCCGGTCCGGCTTCTGCGTCGCCGTACGTGGAGCCGGTGGGGGAGTCGTCGGTGGAGGAGTCGTGGTGCTCACGCGTGTGTGTGGAAGCGGGGGAACGAAAACCGCGCGATGGTGGTGGCCGCCGTCGAGTGAGAATCCCCAGGCGACCAGGCCCACGGCGAGGGCGACCGGGAGAACGACCAACAGCCGGCGGCGCAGACGCCCGGGGCGACGGATTCTGACCGGCGCCGCCGCTTGTGGTTCCTCGGCGGGAGCGAAGTGGGCGTTGTACTCGTCGACGAACCGCTGGGCGTCGAGGCCGAGGTAGTCCGCGTAGGTTCGGAGGAAACCCTTGGCGTACGCGGGGGCCGGGAGGCGGTCGAACTGCTCGTCTTCGAGCGCCTGCAGGAACTTTGGCCGGATCCGGGTGTCGCGCTCGATCCGAGACAGCTCCAGCTTCTGACGCTCGCGTGCCTCGCGAAGACTGCTCCCGATCTCGAACACTGCGACTCCTGACGGTGCTGGTAACAGTGTTGCGCGGAGGGCGCAGACGCGCCACTCGACTTATCGCGAGGCGCGACCGACAAGCGCCGCGACGGCAGCGACGGCCAGGGCAACGGCCGGTGCTCTGAAACGCTTCGAGAGCGCGAGCATGCGTTTAGCCAGCCGCTCCTGAGCAAGTTGTTCGTGCTCGAGGCAGAGATCGCCGATGGTCAGCGTGCTGCAGCGGGGCTCGCTGCAAGGGTGGACGAGCGGCATCGGTGCAGGGTAGGCCGCGGGGTGGACAGACTGCTCCGGAAGGCGTTGACTGGGCTCGTGGGCACGTACGCGCGCTAAATCGCCGCTGCGATGTGCTCTTCGATCAGCGCGCGCCCGAGCTCCGACTGACGGCGGACGAGCTGCACGCGGTTCGATTCGAGAGACCGCCGGCTTGCGCCCGTCGTCCGCAGATCCTGGCGCTCACGGACGAGCTCGCCGATCCGTTCTCTCAGGCTCTCGATGTCGGTGACATTCATCACCAACAGGGTCGCTCTGAGCGCCTGTCGATCGCATGTGGAAATGCCGAGGAATCTTCCGCAAGGTGCGACCTAATTGCCCACGGAACGGCTGTGGACGAAAGGGGGCTGTGGAAGGCACCGACCTCGCGCCATACCTTCGGCTCTTCCCAAGTACAAATCGGCGCTGACGACTCAATTTTCGTCCGGGCGCTCGAATCGGCACGTGTGCAGCGTGCGACCGGGCCCCTTCCAGGCGGCTCGATCCCTTTTCGGTTGACCAAGCAGTGCCCGTTCTGGGACGAGCGTCGGGTCATCGCGGTGGCTACTCGCGCTGCCAAGTCCTAACGACATCTCGTCCGGCTGATTGGCTATTTTCGAGCTGATGGCCAACGATCTCGTCCGAACTGTCCTCTCTGTCGGTCACTCGAACAAGACGATTGACCACTTTGTCGAGCTTCTGCGCGGCCAGGCGGTCGACGTCGTCGTCGACGTCCGGTCGCACCCTTACAGCCGCTTCGCCCCCCACTTCAATCGCGAGACGTTAAAGGAGACACTCGCGCGTGGGGGAATGCGATACGGCTTCCTCGGTCGCGAGCTCGGTGGGCGACCCGAGGGCGACGAATTCTACGACGATGACGGTCGCGTCCTCTACGGGCGCGTCGCGCAGACCCCGCTGTTTCTCTCTGGCATCCAGCGGCTCGAGCGAGGCCTAGAGCAGTTCCGACTAGCCATCATGTGCTCGGAAGAAGATCCGACTGATTGCCACAGACGCTTATTGGTGACGCGCGTGCTAAGCACCCGCGGTGCAAGCGTTGTCCACCTGCGCGGAGATGGAACGCTGCAGCCGGACAGCGGGCTCGCCGAGCTGACGCAAGGCGACATTTTTAACGGCTTCGAGGAGAAGGAATGGAGATCTACTCGATCGGCTTCACACAGAAGTCGGCCAGTCAATTCTTCGAACTCCTGAAGTCTCACAGCATCAAGCGCCTGCTCGACGTTCGCTTGAACAACGTCTCGCAGCTGGCCGGTTTCTCTAAGCGAGACGACATCGCCTACTTTTTGCGTGAGATCGTCGGTGCCGAGTACCAGCACGAACCGATGCTCGCGCCTACCCAAGAGCTCCTCGACGCATACAAGAAGCAGAAGGGAAACTGGTCCGACTATGAGCGCAAATTCAACGCGCTCATGGCTGAGCGTGAGGTTGATAAGCGTCTAGACCCAAACTCGTTCAAGGTGCCCACCGTGCTCCTATGCAGCGAGGCGACGCCCGACCACTGCCACCGCCGTCTCGTGCTCGATTTCCTCAACGAGCGCTGGGGCGGCGTGCGTGCCGTGCACCTCTGAGATCGCGATTACGGCGATGCCGATTGTCGACGTCCTAATCTTGGCCAGCTCTCGCAAGCCTGGCGGTCGCTGCATCGCCGGTTATGACTTTGAGGGCGAAAGATGGATTCGGCCCGTTAGTGAGATCTCCGGCGGCACGATGACGCTCGCCCACTGCGCGGTCGAGCGCGAGTGGCCAGCACTTCTGGACGTAGTGCGCATTGATCTCGCCGAGGCACGGCCGGAGCCGTGGCAACCGGAGAACTGGACGCTGAACGACAGGGTATGGCAACGCATCGATCGGCTCGACCCAGCTGACGCCGCTCGCACGCTTCGAGGAATTGTCAACCCGGGCGTGCGGATGCTGCAAACCACGGACCGGACCGTTGACGCCGACGCGCTGCGCAGCAACCCGATCGACGCCTCACTCACATTAGTTGCGCCCGACACGCTGCGCTGGAGGATCGAGACACACCCAAGCACCGGGAACCGACAGCAAAAGGCATTCTTCAGCATCGACGGCATAGGCACCTACGACCTGCAGGTCACCGATCCTCCAGTCGAGACACAGCTCGAGGGGTTGGCCCTCGGCTTCCATGATCGCGAGGCCGTCGAGATCGGTGGTGCCGCTGACGTGTTCCTGACCATCAGTCTGGCCGATGCCGATTGTCGGATGCGAGTCTAGGTCCGCGAAGACCGCCGTGCCTAGCTCAAGGGCAACGCGCGCGCCGGCGACAGCGGAGGCTACTCGAACCTAATCAGACTCGCTGTCAGCGGCTGACGAGCTGCGCCTGCGCGGGCGCGTAAGCCCTACGCAGGCGCCTATCAGTTCCTACTTAGTAGTCCCCGCGGAAACCTCGCCGCGCCAAGCGCCGCTCTCCGCGCCGCGGCTCTCGATCAGGTCCTTGAACCGCTCCAGATCGCCGCGCACGCGACGCTGGTCGAGGCCGGCTGCTGAGCCCAGCTTTTCTGCAGCGCCTTCGGCCTGATAGCTCATCGACAGACGGATCCGCGTCTTCGACTCGCCGACCGGCTCGAACGAGACCGTGCCGCGGGTCTTCTTACCGTCTTCGCTGATCCAGCTGATCTGCTTGTCGGCATGTTGCTCGAGGATCTTCGCGTCCCACTCGTTCCTCTTGCCGGCGACCGTCGCCACGCAGTGCAGCCGCGTGTCGTCCTTCTGCTGCACGTGATCGACGCCTTCCATGAACAGCAGGAAGTCCTCGAACTGCGTCCACTGGTTATACGCCGCCCCGAGACCGGGACATTCACTTCGATCGACTCGTCGATCGTCCGCGGTGCAGGCGATTCGCCTATACGGCTGGACAGACGAGATTCGAAAGCGTGGCGACGAAGTGGCGGTTTCCTCGTTCTAAGGCGGAATCGACCACCGGAGCGGCGTCCGTCGTCCGCTGATCCGCCTCTAGACAGAAACAGGCGAGAGAGTGAACATGGTCGCAATCAACTGCGGGAGGGATTCGTGGGCGCGAAGAAGCTGCTTCTGGTCGGTCTCCTGGTACTGACCGCGACGGCATGCGGCTCGAGCAAAAGCTCCAGCTCCACACAGGCGCTGCAAACGGTAGCCGACAAGTACGCGATCGACCAGATCGAGGTGAACTGGCACAAGGCCTCCTCGACCAAGAACGTCGACCTGATGATGTCCCTCTGGGCGCCCGATGCGACCTTCAACATCGGGACCGAGACGCTTACCGGGAAGGCTCAGATCCGCAATTTCTTCGTTCACAAGGCCGGACCGTTTCAGCCGCAAAACCACTGGGTCTCGGATACGCCGGAGTACAAGCTCCGCACGACGGTGAACGGTGACAAGGGCACGTTGTACTTCGAGTGCCACTACGTCGACGCTAAGACGAACAAGGTCGTTTCCGTCGTCGGCGCCGATCAGGACGTCGCCAAGATCAACGGAAAGTGGCTGATCACGAACTCGGCAGCGGCGACGCCGACGCTGAGTCCCTGATCGCGAGGGTATGACCGCTCCGTCGGAGGCGCTCGCCCCATCGTCCGTCCCGGCGCCGCCGCCGACTCGCAACCGCGCCGACAACCCGCTCGTCCGGGCCGTCGGACGCCTGCCGTTCACGGTCCGGACGAAGCTGCTGATCGCCTTCGCGATCATCGCGGCGTTGCTGGTCACGGTCGCGATCCTCGGTCTTCGCGTGCTCGGCCAGTCGAACGCACGCGTCGAAAGGCTCGGAACGCTGCAGCTGCGCGCGTCGACGTACCAGAGCCTTCAGACCCAGCGGCAGCAGCTGCGGCAGCTGCTTGCGTTGCGGGTCGGCGGCGACCCCAACCTGAACATCTACTCCGGCGGCGCCAAGTCCGGTGCACCCGCCGGGCGCGCGTGGACACTCTCCGACCAATCGATCGCGGCCGCTCTATCGCAGCTCGGCCCGGCGGCGAACGAGTCGCGCTTCGGATTCGTTCCACCGGCCCAAGACAAACCGCTCCTCGCCCGCATCCGAGTGGACTACCGCCGCTTCTCGCGGGCTCTCGACCACGTCATCAGCCTCGACAAGGCGGGGACGTCCGGCTACAAGGTGCACCCGTACCTGACCGAGGCGATCAACGCCGACAACGATCTCGGCGCGGCCACCGACCAACTGGCGACGACGACACGCGCGCAGACCGACGCATTGATCGCGCAGAACCGCAGCGCCTACTCGTCGTCTCGCAACCTCTTCATCGGGGTCGGCGCCGGCAGCGTCGGCCTCGCGGCCCTCCTCGGTCTCGTGCTCTCCTGGTCCCTGATCGAACCGATCCGCCGCACGGAGAGCCGCCTGGCCGAGATCGCGGCAGGCGATTTCACGCGCCACGTCGAGGTCTCGAACCGCGACGAGCTCGGATCGCTCGCCACGAACCTCAATCGGATGAACGACGAGCTCGGACGCCTGTACGAGCAGCTCGAGACGGTCAGCCGCCATAAATCCGAGTTCCTGGCGAACATGTCGCACGAGCTGCGGACCCCGCTGAACGCGATCATCGGGTTCTCCGAAGTCCTGCACGAGCGGATGTTCGGCGAGCTCAACGAGCAGCAGGCGAGCTACGTGCAGGACGTGCTCGTGGCCGGGCGCCATCTGCTCTCGCTGATCAACGACATCCTCGACCTCTCGAAGGTCGAGGCGGGGCGGATGGAGCTCGAGCTCGAGCAGATCTCGTTGCCCGAGACACTGCGGAGCGGGCTCACCATGCAGGCCGAGCACGCGACACGTGGTGGCGTGACCATCGACTTGAAGGTGGAGCCCGAGGAAATCCTCGTCGAGGCCGACGAGCGCAAGGTGCGTCAGGTCGTGTTCAACCTGCTCTCGAACGCGCTCAAGTTCACGCCGCCCGGCGGCCGCATCGACGTCTCTGCGGCCCAGCGCGACGGTGTCGTCGAGGTCGCCGTTGCAGACACCGGCTCGGGGATTGCCGCCGACGAGCTGGAGCTGATCTTCGAGGAGTTCCAGCAGGCGCGCGGAGACGCGGCGAAGCGGCAGGAAGGCACCGGCCTCGGCCTGCCGCTGTCGCGGAAGTTCATCGAGCTCCACGGCGGGCGGCTGTGGGCGGAGAGCGTCGAGGGCTCGGGCAGCACGTTCCGCTTTACGCTTCCGGTTCGGCAGGCTGATTGATGGCCGACGAGCTCGTCCTCATCGTCGACGACAACGAGATGAACGTGAAGCTCGCGCGCGACGTCCTGCAGTTCGCCGGCTTCCGGACGCTCGAGGCCGGCACCGCGAACGACGGGATCTCGCTCGCGACGGAGCACCTGCCCGACGTCGTGCTGATGGACATCCGGCTGCCAGACATGGACGGGACGGACGCGGTGCACCGGCTGAAGGAGAACGAGCGGACCGCCGGCATCCCGGTCGTGGCGCTGACGTCGTTCGCGATGAAGGGAGACCGCGAGCGTTTCCTCGCTGAAGGCTTCGACGGCTACCTGGAGAAGCCGATCAACGTGCGCGAGTTCCCCGAGCAGGTACGGAACCACCTCGCGTGAGCGCGGAGCCGCAGCCCAAGGTGCTCGTCGTCGACGACCTGGAACAGAACATCCGTTTGCTCGAGGCCGTGCTCGGCTCGAACGGCTACGAGGTGCGGTCGGCCTCGTCCGGCCCGGAGGCATTGGAACGCGTGCGCGAAGACGTGCCGGACATCGTCCTCCTCGACATCCAGATGCCCGGGATGAACGGTTACGAGGTCTGCCGGCGGCTCCGCGAGAACCCGGCGACGCAGTTCCTCCCGGTGGTGATGGTGACGTCGAGCGACCAGGAGGTGCGCGTCAACGCGATCGAGGCGGGGGCGGACGATTTCATCATCAAGCCGTTCAACAAGCAGGAGCTGCTGGCGCGCGTGCGCTCGCTCGTGCGGATCAAGCGCTACCACGACACGATCGAAGCGCAGACCTCGGAGCTGGCCGAGTGGAATCGCACGCTCGAGGCGCGTGTCGACGAACAGGTGGAAGAGCTCGAGAAGATGAACCGGCTGCGGCGGTTCCTGTCGCCGACGCTCGCGGAGGTGATCGTGTCGCAGGGCGAGAGCGTCCTCGAAAGCCATCGCCGTGAGATCGCGACGCTCTTCGCCGACCTACGCGGCTGGACGTCGTTCAGCGCGACGACCGAGCCGGAAGAAGTGATGAAGATCATCGGCGAGTTCCACAATCGGATGGGCGAGCTGATCCTCCGCTACGAGGCGACGGTGGGCTGGTTCGCGGGCGACGGGCTGATGGTGTGGTTCAACGACCCGATCCCGTGCGACGACCCGGCGGCGCGGGCGGTGCGGATGGCGGTGGAGATGCGAGAGGCGATGTCCGAGCTGACGGCCAAATGGCGCAAGCGCGGCCACGAGCTCGACTTCGGCGTCGGCATCGCGCTGGGGTATGCGACGCTCGGGCGGATCGGCTTCGACGGCCGGTACGACTACGGGGCCGTTGGGAGCGTGATGAACTTGGCGGCGCGTCTGTGCAGCGAGGCGAAGGGCGGTCAGATCGTCATCAGCGAGCGGGTGTACTCGGAGATCGAGGAGCTCCTGAATGCCGAGTCGGTCGGAGAGCTCACGCTCAAGGGATTCATGAAGCCGATCGCGGCTTACAACGTGCTCGACGTTGGGTGAGTCCGTAACGGCTCCTTAGGACCTATCCCAGAAGGTCCGGCAGGGACCGCTCTTCGGCCTCCACGCGCCTCGCCACCCTCACCGCCACCCAACCAGCATAGGTCTCAATCCGGTGCGGCGCGCGGGTCGTATTACAGGTGTTCGCAGAGTTGCACGCACAACCGAGAGGAGACCAATGCGAAGGTTCATGCATATGAACAGGAGGGTCGCGTCGGGGGCGGTAGTCGCGTTACTCCTGGTGCTGGTCGCTTCCGCCGGCTTGGCGCTCGCGTTCGGCGTTTCGCGAGCAGGTGCGTCGAAACCAAAAAGGACAACCAGCACCACGACCACTGTGACGACGACCACCACGACCACCGGGACGACGACCACCAGCAGCACACCGCTGAGCGATTCGGGGTCGGCGAACTGCGCCTCGGACGGCGGCACCCTGGTCAGCAATGTCTGCGTTCTCGGCGATGGCCAACTCAACCAGCAGTACGAGGCGCTCATCGCTTCATCGGGCGGCAGCGGACCGACGCCGTTCCTTTTCAAGGTTGTTGCCGGCAGCATCCCACCGGGAATGCAAGTGCCCCCCGACTACGCCATCGGGGAACACGGAACGATCATCGGGGGCACACCAACCAAGCGAGGGACCTATTCCTTCACAATCCAAGTCACCGACGGCGCCGGAGACACCGCGACCGGACAGTTCAGCCTTACGATCGTTTGACCGGCAAAACCGCGCCTGAGATCGCGCCCTTGGTGGCACGATCTCGGGCGCGGCCAGTGTGAAGATCGGGCTCTCGGCGGCTTCGGCCAACCCGGCGGCCAGCTGCCCCTCCGGGCGGCATCGCCACCCTCGCCGAACCCAACCGGGATAGGCCTTAGGGTCGCAGCGGTCAGCCATGTCCGTCGCGGTCTCTTGTCTTAGTTACATCACTTTGCCAAACTGATGTAACCTGTGACCGTGAAACGGCTCCAAATCATGATCGAGGAAGACCTCGACGCGGCACTCGCCCGCCAGGCGGCGGACGAGGGCGTGTCGAAGGCCGCCCTGATTCGTCGCTTTGTCCGCGACGGCATCCGGCCGCTCCCGCCCTTGCACGAGGACCCGCTGTGGGGGATGGTCGGCGCCTACAAGGGGCTTGCTGCGGACGACATCGATGAGGTCGTGTACGGCGGCCATTACCGCGATCGGCCTTGATCTTCGTCGATAGCTCGTTCTGGATCGGACTCGGCATGCCGGGCGACAGCAGGCACGCTGACTCGACTCGGCTGTTCGAACTGCACGCCGACGAGTCGCTTGTGACCACGAATCACGTCCGCGGAGAGACGTGGACGTTTCTGCGCCGTCGCTCCGGACACGCCTCCGCAGTCGATTTCCTCGACAGGCTCGACAGGACGCCCCGGGTGCGCTTGGAGTCCATCAGCCAGGACCTCGAGAACGAAGCGTTGCGCTGGCTCCGCGAGCGCGACGAACGCGAATACTCGTTCGTCGACGCGACGAGCTTTGCCGTCATGCGGTCGCTCCGGATCAACGAGGCACTCGCTTTCGACGGCGACTTCGCCGCAGCCGGCTTCACCGAGTTGCGCGCCTAGTTCCGTGCTGCCCAATGCGCCTGCGCCTGAGCAATGCTCCCTGCGCAGGCGCACGAGCCGGACTTCTTACTTCTTTGTACCCGCGGAGACCTCGCCGCGCCAAGCGCCACTCTCGGCGCCGCGGCTCTCGATCAGGTCCTTGAACCGCTCCAGATCGCCGCGCACGCGACGCTGGTCGAGGCCGGCTGCCGAGCCGACCGCTTCGAGCGGATCGGCCTGATAGCTCATCGACAGACGGATCCGCGTCTTCGACTCGCCCACGGGCTCGAACGAGACCGTGCCGCGGGTCTTCTTGCCATCTTCGCTGATCCAGCTGATCTGCTTGTCGGGATGCTGCTCGAGGATCTTCGCGTCCCACTCGTTCGTCTTGCCGGCGACGGTCGCGACCCAGTGCAGCCGCGTGTCGTCCTTCTGCTGCACGTGATCGACCCCTTCCATGAAGAGCGGGAAGTCCTCGAACTGCGTCCACTGGTTGTACGCCGCCGAGACCGGAACGTTCACTTCGATCGACTCGTCGATCGTCCGCGGCGACGTGCTGCTACCGACGATGCCGCCGACATTCGGCAGCTCGCCCTTGCGTGCCTTCATCGCTGCGACTGCAGCCCCACCGACGCCGCCAACGACGAGGAGCGAGTTACGCAGCTTGTGGCTGCGCTTCTTCTCGACGCGACCCCACGCGTTCTCGAGGTGCCTCGTCATCTTGCGCAGCTCGCTCTTCAGCTTCGGGTCGGCACCGAGTCGCGTCACCGCTGCGACGAAGCCGATGCGCTTCGCTGCGCGACGCTTCGCGATCGTTCCGTGTCCGATGGCCGAGAGCAGCTGCTTGCGGAACTTCTTGTCCTTTGCGAGCGACGACGCCAGTTCGGCTGCGCTCACCGCGCTGTCCTTGACAGCTTTGGTCTTTGTGCTTCCAAGCACGAGTAGTCCTTTCCTTCGTTTAAGTACGTCCTACCGTAGCTGGGGCTGTCGAAACGCTCGCGCCCCGGAATTTGGCTCAAAATGGATGAAGTCCGGCCCCCTTGCGGGGCCCGGAGCCAGCTCGTTTCTCCCTGGACTAGAACCGGCCGCGGAAAAGCAGCAGCAACAACAACAGGAGCAGAATCAGGAAGAGAAACTTGCTGATGAAGATCCCGCCGCCGATGGCCAGAATCAGGATGATGAGGAGCAGAATGACGAGCATGTCCGTCCGTCCTGCTCAATCCTCGAGAGGCTAAACCGCCGCACTCCGTTCTGAGGCCGGCAGGCCCGAAAGTCAGCCGATGTTCGGCTGGTAGGTCCGGATCGTTCGCAAACTGCGGGTTTACACGTCGGTTCGAACCGCGGAATTTGCGGAAGGGACCGGCGCGGGAGTCTCGACGGCTCGGCACCATTTCCTTCGTACTCCGTTCTCCGATCCAAGGAGGTTCTGTCATGGCGGAAACGGTTACTCCGTCACTCGTCCACCAATTCGCGTCGATGAAATCGACCGAGTTCGGGGCGGCGATCGAGCCGAAGTGGAAGGTCGCGGACGCACTGATGAAGCAGGTCCGCAGCGCGGTCGAGAAGGAGCAGTTGACGCCGCTCGACGGAGCGCGCGTCATCTCGTCGATCGCGGCAACGCTCTTTGGCTACGACGAGTTCATCCTGCGCGAGATCTCGCCGGAGACGCTGCTCTCAGCACCGGCACGGCGCTAGCAGGCCACACATAGAGGGGGAAGGGGAAGGGGCCGACGAGCCCCTTCCCTACGTGGCGACGCGGGTCACAGAGTCGGCACGGAACGCTCGATCAGGCGGCGATGCGCGAGCGGTCCGAGCTTCGGGTCGATGCGCCGCGTTCCGCGAGCGCAGGCGGGGCTCTTCGACGAGTCCGCTTTGCGGACCGCAGCAGTCCCAGCGTGTCGAAGATCGTCTGGATCAGGGCAGCGAAGACCGCCACCAACCCGATCGCGAACACGGCGTAGACCGTGCCCACAAGTGCGTGCAGGACGATTGCGACGGGAATTGCGACGAGCACCGTCAGCGCCAGCAGCATGTTGCGGAAGAACGATGCGGCCGCGAGCACGACGATGGCGACCAGGACGAGGAGTGTCACGGCCAAGCCCACGGCTAGGGCAGCTCCTGACCGAGGGCCTTCTCGAAAGCGGCGTCGAGCCGCGCCGGGTCAGTCCACGCCGGCAGCTCGAGGGCGGGAGGGCGGACCTGATCGCGGCGCTGCTCGTGATGCAGGCCCTCGAAGCAGACCGGGCACAACGGCGACCAGCGCGAATCGAGCGACTCGCGACCGCATTCCTGGCAGCGCATCGTTCGGGACCAAGCCATTGCTCTTGAATGGTCCCGCTTGGACCGGACGGAGTCGGTCCCAGATCGGCACAGATCCGTTACAGACCCGTCACGGGTTGCTTGCTTGGATGTCGTTCATGTTCAACCGGGAGCTCACGTGACGCACGCCGAAGCGGCCGCGCTTGCCGCCGCGCTCGAGCTCGACGTCGACGATCTAGCCATCTGTCACGCGTGCCTCAGCTTCGTCTCGTTTGCGATCGACTCGGGCAACGAAAACGAGGTCGCGGGCTCGATCACGCGCATGGCGCCGGACCTTTGGGCCGAAGGTCTCGCGCAGCCGGTCAGTCTTGCGCTTCGACGCGCGCGGGAGCACGGAGTCGTCAACGCTGAAGAAGCGATCGCGGCGGTGGACAAGTCGGGGCCGCGCAGCCAGGTGGTTCGCGCGATTGTCCGCAGACTGGCGTCGGACCTTTCGACCCGCGCGAAAGGCGACCTGTTCCGTATGGGCTGGCAACCTTGGCCACCTCGCGAGCTTGGCGTATGAACGGACACGGAGGATGCGTTAGTCGAGGGTTCCTCTTCGACTCAACCACTCCATCGGCTGCCCGGTCACCCGCGCGATCGCGTCGAAGTGGCGGTCGTAATGGAGGAGCGTCGCACCGTTGACCTCGGCAATCGCCGCGATCAGAAGGTCGACTGGTGTCGGGCCACGGTGCTGGCTGCGCTCCGCAAGGGACGATTGCATGCGCGCGGCGGCAAGTTCGCAACGGTCGTCAAGAGGCAGATGCCTGACCTGGGCGAGGTCTGAGGAGAGCGCGCGATAGTCGGCAGGCCCGCGCGCTGAGAGAAGGAGCTCGAGCCGAACGGGCGTGCACAGAGCGATCTCGTCCGTCTCGAGCAGCGGCTCCCAGCGCTCGGGCACACGACCGCTGCGGTGCCATGCGCTGGTGTCAGCGAGGTACAGGGGGCATCCGCGGCGCGCGCAATCGGCGCACTTCCTCCGGGGAGGGGCCGATGCCACCATCTCGGCGGATGCGATCCATCAGGCGCCTGCGCGCATCGAGCCTCAGCACCTCATCGAGGGCGGCATCGACGGTCGCGGCCAGCGTTTTGGTGCCGAGGACCTTGCGCACCTTCTCTGCCTTTGCGCGGTCGATGACCATTGAGGTCTTGTCCGGTTTGGATATCTTCCTAGCCATCTCTAGATATCTTAGTCGGACGGGGACGAGGTCGTCCACTGGCCGCATTTAGGTTCCGGCGGCACGTGACGACGGTTGCCCTCCACTAGGCGGTTGCCGGGGCATTTGACGAATGCTCCGCTCGCGGCGTAACGTCGACTGCATGCGACGGACGCTCATCTGCGTCTCTCACTGCGATGGCGCGGGTGGCGACGACGTGGCGCGGCTTGTGGCGGAACAACTGGGACTACGCTACGTCGACGAGGAGATTGTTTCGGCCGCGGCTCAAAGAGCGGGCGCGGCACCTGAACTGGTCGCGGACGCCGAGCAGCGGAAACCGCTGCTGCGGCGGGTGCTCGATGAGCTCGGTGCGACCGGCGCCGCCGGAATGGCAGCCGTCGGAGGATTTTCGCCGCCCCTGCCTGCTGAGCCGCCCCCGCCGCGAGGCGACGAGCTGCGGTCCTTTATCGCCGAGGCGATCGAGGCTATGGCCGCAAGAGGCCACGTCGTCATCGGCTCGCATGGCGCCTCCTTCGCCCTCGCCGGGCGAGGCGATCTCCTACGTGTCTTCGTAACGGCGTCAGCCGCGGCCAGGATCCGCCGCGTCGCTCAAGAGCGAGGTGTCGACGAGACGGAAGCCGGGCGTCAGATCCGTGCCGCGGACAGGACCCGCGCCGACTACCTCAAACGCTTCTACGGCGTCGACGATGAGGTTCCAACAAAGTACGACCTCGTGGTCAACACCGACGTGCTCAGCCCGGGGGAGGCGGCAAGCATCGTTGCCCACGCGGCGGGCTAGCGTGTCGGCAGGGCTCCGCGGCTGACGTCGCTGGTGGCATCTGGTCATACTCGGGACGTGGTCTACGACGAATCGTCCAAGGCGCACGAGACGGAGACGCTCTCGTCCGCCACTGAGGGCCGGGAGCAGGAGCAGAGTTTCGGCGAGCTTCGGTTTTACGTGCCCCAGGACCTCCTCGATATCTCCTTCCCGGTCGCAGTCCGTGGCTACGACCGCCGGGCGGTCGATGCCTACATCAAACGTGTCAATCGTGTGATCGCGGAGCTCAAAGTGAGGAGCTCGCCGCCGGCGGCGGTCAGGCATGCGCTCGAGCAGGCCGAGGAGAAGGTTCAAGGGCTTCTTCAGGCGGCGCGGGCGGCCGGCGAGGAGATCACGATAAGCGCACAACGCGAAGCGGAACAGAACACGGCTAGCGCAAAAGCGGAAGCGGCGGAGCTCCTCGTCAACACGAGTGCCGAAGCGGACCGCATAAAGGCCGAAGCAGACCAACTCATTGCCAACGCGAGGATGGAGGCGGACGCCGCCGCCGCCAAGGCCCAGTCCGAGGCGGATGAATTGCGAGGGGAGGCGAAAGCCGAGGCGCAGAACACCCTCGCACGGGCGCAAGCGGAGGCGGACGAGCGCCTGCGGCGGTTGAAGGAAGAGCTTGCCGCGATGCGGGAGGAGGCGGAGACGCGAAGGGGCGAGATTCAGGCTGACACGGAGGCTGTCTGGAAGGAACGTCACGAGCTGCTGGAAGACGTGAGCACGATGGCGAGCCGCCTCGTCGATCTGGCCAATGCCGCGGCTGCGCGCAGTCACGGCCGCGAGCCTGCCGGCTCGGACGAACGGTTGTTGGAGGACCGCGCGGACGACGAGTCGCGCGAGGAGTCAGCGGAGAGAACAACCGCCGAAGCCGACCGGTGAGTTGATCTTGGCAGCTCGTGTAACAGGGAGTCCGCTCTCGTACTGAGGGCGACTACCTCGTCGGTGGGGCGCTAGCGGACCGCCCCACTAGGATGGGCTTCCCGTGCCTGAAGCGCCGTTCGTCCACCTTCACGTCCACTCCGAGTACTCGATCCTTGACGGGGCGTGCCGAATACCTGCGCTCGCGGCTCGGGCGGCGGAGTTCGAGATGCCCGCCGTCGGGCTCACCGACCACGGTTCGCTCGCCGGTGCCGTCGAGCTCTACCGGGAGGCCGGGAAAGCCGGAGTCAAGCCGATTCTCGGCTGCGAGATCTACGTCTGCGACGACCGGCGCGCACAGACGAAAGGGAACGCGCACCTCACGCTGCTCGCCGAGGACAACGCCGGCTACTCCAACCTGATCAAGCTCGCATCCGCCGGCTACCTCGAGGGTTACTACTACAAGCCGCGCGTCGACTGGGAGCTGCTCCAGTCGCACTCCAAAGGGCTGATCGCGCTCTCCGGCTGCCTCTCCGGACGAGTCTGCAAGGCACTCGAGGAGTCCCGGCCCGCCGACGCGGCGGCCGAGATGGACCGGCTCGTCCAGATCTTCGGCCAGGACTCGACCTACGTCGAGATGCAGAACGCGCACCTCGAGCCGCAGCAACGAATCAACCCGCTGCTCGCGAAGATGGCCGAAGGCACCGGGCTCGGGCTCGTTGCGACAGGCGACGTCCACTACCTGAAGCACGAGGACGCGCGCGCACACGAGGCGCTGCTCTGCATCCAGTCGGGCGACTCGCTCAAGAACCCGCAGCACTGGAAGTTCGACACCGACCACTTCTACTTCAAGTCTCCGGAGGAGATGGCGCTCGACTTCCCCGGCTACGAGCACGCGCTTCGCCGCACGCTCGAGGTCGCCGAGCGCTGCAACGTCGAGCTCGAGCTCGGCCGCGTCCTGCTGCCGAAGTTCCCGACGCCGAACGACCGCGACCCCTTCGACTACATCGTCGAGCTGACCGAAAAGGGGCTCGAGAAGCGCTACGGCCAGATCACGCCGGAGCTGACCGACCGGCTCAAGTTCGAGCTCAAGACGATCAAGGAGATGGGGTTCGTCGACTACTTCCTGATCGTCTGGGACTTCATCGCGTTCGCGAAGCGCAGCGGCATCAGCGTCGGGCCCGGCCGCGGTTCCACCGCCGGTTCGCTCGTCGCCTACTGCCTCGAGATCACCGACGTCGACCCGATGAAGTACGACCTCCTCTTCGAGCGGTTCCTCAACCCGGGACGCAAGTCGCTGCCGGACGCCGACATCGACTTCGCCGTCGATGGCCGCGACCGCGTCATCAACTACGTCGCCGAGAAGTACGGCCGCGATCGCGTCGCCCAGATCATCACGTTCTCGACGATGGCCGCGCGCGCTGCCGTGCGCGACGCCGGGCGCGTCCTCGAGATTCCCTACGGGATCGTCGACAAGATCGCGAAGGCGATCCCCGAAGGGCCGGGTCAGACGCTCGACGCCTGCCTCAAGCCGGGGCAGGAGCTGAAGACGCAGTACGACGCCGATTCGGTCGCGCGCGAGATCGTCGACCTGGCGCGTCCTTTGGAAGGCCTCGTCCGGGCCGACTCGATTCACGCCGCCGGCGTCGTCATCGGCGACAAGCCGCTGACGGACTACGTCCCGCTGCAGCAGAAGGGCTCCGACCAGGAGGTCGTGACGCAGTTCTCCGGCGGCGACGTCGAGGCGCTCGGGCTGCTGAAGATCGACTTCCTCGGTCTGCGGAACCTCGACGTGCTCGAGAAGGCGAAGGCGCTCGTCGGCAACGGGCTCGACTACTCGAAGCTGCCGCTGGACGACAAGAAGGTCTACGAGATGCTCTCCCGCGGCGAGGCGACGGGCGTCTTCCAGTTCGAGTCGTCCGGAATGCGCGAGGCGCTGCGACAGGTGAAGCCGACCCAGTTCGAGGATCTGATCGCGCTCGTCGCGCTCTATCGGCCCGGCCCGATGCAGTACATCCCGTTCTACGCGCGCCGCAAGAACGGCCTGGAACCGGTCTCGTACATCGACCCGCGGCTGAAGACGATCACCGGCTCGACCTTCGCGATCAGCCTCTATCAAGAACAGTTCATGGAGATCGCCAAGCAACTCGCGGGCTTCACGCTGTTCGAGGCCGAGGACCTGCGTAAGGCAATCGGCAAGAAGAACCACAAGCTGATGGCGTCGCTGAAGGACAAGTTCCTCGAAGGGTGCGCGGCCAACGGCGTCGCCGCGAGCGTCGCGCAGCAGTTGTGGAAGGACACGGAAGCGTCGCAGGACTACTCCTTCAACAAGTCCCACGCCGCGTGCTACGCGCTGGTCGCCTATCGCACGGCGTACATGCGCGCGCACCACCCGCATGCGTACATGGCGGCGCTGATCTCCTCCGTGATGAACACGAAGGACCGCGTGCCGTTCTACGTCAACGCGTGCGACGAGATGGGCATCGACGTATTGCCGCCCGACGTCAACGAGTCGCAGCTCGACTTCGCGGTCGTCGAGGGGAAGATCCGGTTCGGGCTGTCCGCGGTGAAGAACGTGGGGGAGCCGGCGGCGCGCGCGATCATCCGCGCCCGGGAGGAGAGCGGCGGCTTCGCGTCGATCTGGGACTTCACGGAGCGGGTCGATCCGCAGGCGTCCAACAAGCGGGCGCTCGAGTCTCTCGTGAAGTGCGGGGCGCTCGACTCGACCGGTGCGACGCGCAAGGGGATGCTCGACGCGCTGGAGGCGGCCCTCGCGCACGGCTCGCGCGCGCAGACCGACCGGCTGCTCGGGCAGAGCTCTCTTTTCGGCGAGGAAGAGAAGCTCGAGAACGTGCCCATCTCCGGTGAGGAATTCGAGAAAGGCGAGCTCCTGCGGCTGGAGAAGGAAGTCCTGGGTCTCTACGTCTCGGAGCATCCGCTGCACTCGGTGCGTGACCAGCTGCGGCGCAAGACCGACTGCGCGCTGGCAGACGTCGAGCGCCGTCGCGACGGCGAGACGGTGACGGTGGGCGGGATTGTCTCCGCGCTGAAGCACCTGACGACGAAGAAGGGCGAGCCGATGGTCTTCATGCGGCTCGACGACGTCACCGGTGGGGCGGAGGTCGTCGTCTTCAACTCGGTGTACGCGCACTCGCGCGAGCTGTGCGTGATGGACCGGATCCTGATCGTGAAGGGCCGCATCGACCACAAGCAGGAGGGCGAGACGAAGCTGCTCGCGATGGAGGTCGCGCCGTTCGAAGCCGTCGCCGAGCGGAAAGAGGTGACGATCAAGATCGACGCGCGGATCGCCCGTGCGGGCGTCGTCCGCGATCTGGCTCTGCTCGTCAAGGACTTCCCGGGCGACTCACGCGTGAACCTTTTGCTCGAGATGTCCGAAGGGACGAAGCAATTCGTGCTCGGCCCGCAGTACAAGGTCAAGCCGGTGGCGGACTTCTTCGCGGAGGCGAAGGCGCTGCTCGGCGAAGCCGCCGTACTCTAAGAGCATGGACGACGAGCAGATCCTCGCCGCGTCGGTTGGCGAAGCGCCGCCGACATACCAGGAGGTCGTGCTCGCCGAGTACGACCCCGAGTGGCCGAGGTGGTTCGCGCGGGCGGCGGAGCAGATCCGCAGCGCCCTCGGCGACGCCGTGTTGCGGCTCGACCACGTCGGCTCGACCTCGGTGCCGGGTCTCGCGGCCAAGCCGCTGATCGACATCAACCTCGTCGTCGACGATACGACGGACGAGGCGGCGTACGTCCCGAGGCTGGAGGCGCTTGGTTACGTCCTGCGCGTCCGGGAGCCCGACTGGTACGAGCACCGGCTGCTCAGGGGGTACGACCCGCCGGTGAACCTGCACGTGTTTCCGCCGGGGTGCGAGGAGATCGTGCGGATGCTCGTCTTCCGCGACTGGCTGCGCACGAATGACGAGGATCGCGAGCTGTACGCGCGCACGAAGCGCGAGCTCGCCGCCAAGGAATGGAAGTATGTCCAGAACTACGCGGATGCGAAGACGGCGGTGGTACAAAAGATCCTGGCGAGAGCAGAGGCCGCCTCCGGCGTGTAACGGTCTCTACTGGAGGATGTTCACTGCTCGCGCTGCCACCAGGAGAATGGTGATCGCTGAGAGTCCCGACTCGGCCGCCATCAAAGTCTTGGCCAAGCGCGTCAGGGGCATCGCGTCGGTCGGGCTGAACGCCGTCGCATTCGTCAGCGAAACGTAGAAGTAATCCATCAGGCGCGGCGCCCAACCATCGCGCGCCAATTCCGGGTTCTCGTCCTGGGGGAACTGGAAGTCAGGTTGCCGCCGCGCCGTCGCGAGTGCACGGGTAACGGGGCCGCCTGAGTCGAGTTCCCAGTACGCAAGACCGAACGCGATCGCGTTCGCGAGCCACACGACGCCGCCGCTGAGCAGTAGCTGCCGCCCGGTGATGTGGACTGCCTGGTGAGACACCAGCGAGATCACGAGCACTGCGACACCTACGACGTTCAAGAGCCAGACGAGACCGAGCAGCCCGACCGCGATCTCACGCCGGCGGTCATGTCGGACGAGGCGTTTGAGCCCGAACTGGAGTGTTGCCGAGAGGAGGAGATACGGAGCCGCGACGATGACCCACATCCACCAGAGCGGGCGTCCAAGCAGATCCCAGTGCGCGTGCATGCTCACGAGGGCCAACACGATGAGAATTCCCGCGGCTCCGAGCGCGAAGGGCGACGCGTCGTCACGTGCCTCGCGCACGGCGGCGTGCAGGCGATCGGGGTCCGCCATCGCTGATCAGAATGCAACCATCGTCGGACATCGGCGGCGGATCCGGCGGCAGGTCGCCGCCGGATCCGCTTGGCAGTGGCTTGGCCTATGCGTTCTGCACTACAGCGCTGGCGGCCCGCGCAGGTGCGCGCTTGCCGCGGGCGATGGCGATGCTGGCGTAGACGATCCAGGCGAACCAGAGCAGGCCGCTCATCTGACCGAGGTTGTTCAGCGAGACGGCGGTGCCGATCAGAGTCAGTGTGGCGACGCCGATCGCGCTCCACCCGAGCGCCCGCCGCGTCTGCGCGAGTGCAAGCGCGCCGGCAGCGAACAGGAAGAAGACGCTCAGGAACCACGTGCCGACGTACACGGCCTCGTTCAGTGTCACGAGCGTCGTCGCGAACTGGAGGCTCATCCCGTGCCCGGCTCGGTACGCAATTGCCGACATGATGCTGAGCGATGCGACTATGGCCGTCGCGTAGCCGGTCGCGGCGGCACGGCCGATGGCGCCGAAGAGTCCACCGCCCAGCTTGGCACACGCCCAGATGGCGAAAGCGAGAAACGCGCCGGCGCTGAGCATTTCGAGGTACGCACCGATCCAGACGGCCGTGCCGGCAGGCTTGGCGATCGCGTGAGCGATCTGCGTCGGGGTGCTCGTGACCGTGAGATTGTGGGTCTTTCCGCCCACCGTGGCGATGCCCGCGCCGACCAGCGTGAGCAAGACGAAGGCGATGCCGCAGCCGGCAAAGAGGCGGTCGTGCGTTCGTTCGTTCATCTTGGTGCTCCTTCCGTTTTGCTGACCCTTCGACAGTAGGAGGCAGCCGCCGTAGCGTCATCGGCCCGTCCGACGATCCTGGCGTCAGCCTGCGGGCTGATCTTTTGGGTGCCCTGGATCAGCCGACCGGCCGATGACATTCGAGTCGCCGCCCTTTACCTTCAGGGGGTGCAAACGCTCTCTTCCAGGCTCCGCGCCTCTCGGCTCGACCCCGTGCTCGTTGATCGGGCTGCGGCCATCGTCTTGACGATCGTCGGCCAGCTCGAGATCTGGCTCGGCACCAGCGCCGGCCATCATCAACTGGGAGCAGCCGTGATCACGCCGTTCATGACGGCAGCCATCGCCGTTCGGCGTCGCTATCCGCTGCTCGTTGGCGTTGTCGTGCCGGTCACCGAATCCGTGGAGTTCGCGTTCTGGGCCGGCCCGAACATCCTCGTGCAGGCGGTGTCGAACTTCTGCGCGCTGTATGCGCTGACGGTCTGGACGTCGCCACGCCGCTTCGCAGTCGGCTTCGGGCTCGTCACGACGGCGGTCCTCGCGTCGAGCCTCGGGCCAGGAGCAAACCTCAAGCAGGCGATCTTCTTCGGCCTGGTCGAGGGCGTCGTGATGCTCTTTGTCCGACGTGTGATCGGCGATCGCGACCGTCGTGCGCGGATCGCCGAGCGCGAGCGTGACGTCGCCGCGCGCGAGGCGGTCGTCGAGGAGCGCGCGCGGATCGCCCGCGAGCTACACGACGTGATCGCGCACCACGTCTCGATGATCGTCCTTCAGGCCGGCGCCGAGCGGCGCGTGCTCAGTGAAGAGAACGCGTCGACGCGCGAGGTACTCGAGACGGTCGAGCAGAGTGGGCGAAGCGCGCTCACCGAGATGCGCCGGTTGCTCGGGATGCTTCGCGGTGACGCGAACGAGCCGTTGTCTCCGCAGCCAGGGCTCGGTGATGTGCCCATGCTCGTCGCGCAGCTCCGAGCTGCGGGCTTGCCCGTCGAGCTCTCGATCGACGGGGACCGACGTGAGTTGCCGGTCGGCATCGAGCTGTCTGCGTACAGGATCGTCCAGGAAGCGTTGACGAACGCGCTCAAGTACGCGGGAGATGCGCACGCGACCGTGCGCGTTCGCTACGGAGCCGACTCGCTCGAGCTCGAGATCGTCGACGATGGCCCCGGAGACAGCAGGCGTGCCTCCGGTGGCGGTCATGGTCTGGTCGGGATGCGCGAGCGGGTTGCTCTTTACGGCGGCCGGTTCGACGCGCGTCGCGGTCCGGGCGGCGGCTTCGCCGTCAGAGTCGTGCTGCCGATCAGATGACGTCCGTTCTGATCGCCGACGACCAGGCTCTGGTCCGCGTCGGATTGCGGAAGATCCTGGAGAACGAGCCGGAGACGACGGTTGTGGGTGAAGCCGTCGATGGGGAGGACGCCGTCGCAGCGGCGGGGCGGCTGCGGCCCGACGTCGTGCTGATGGACATCCGCATGCCCGTGCTCGACGGGATCGAGGCGACTCGTCGCATCGTCCGTACACACCCTGAGACGCGCGTCTTGATCCTGACGACGTTCGGGCTCGACACCTATGTCTACGACGCCCTCCGGGCAGGCGCAAGCGGCTTCATGCTGAAGGACGCGCCGCCCGAGGAGATCACGGCTGCCGTTCGCATCGTCGCCAGCGGCGAGGCGCTGCTGGCGCCGACCGTGACGCGCGCGGTGATCGAGGAGTTCGTCCGTCAGCGGCCTGTCACCGCCATCGCCCCGCCGCCGCCGGTCTCGGAGCTGACGCCGCGTGAGCGTGAGGTCCTCGACCTGCTCGCACGCGGATTGTCGAATTCGGAGATCTGCGAGCGGCTCGTGATCAGCGAGGCGACGGCCAAGACCCACGTCGCCCGGATCCTCCAGAAGCTCGACCTGCGCGACCGTGTGCAAACGGTGATCTACGCGTACGAGAGCGGGCTCGTCACGCCGGGCTACGGTGACTGATCTCCGCCTCGCGGATGAAGGCGGCGAAGTTGATGCGGGCTTGTTCGATGCCGACGCCGAATTCGGTGAGCAGCCAGTCCGCGGTGAGGAACTTGGGTGTGGGCTCTTGGCCGATCAGGGCGCGGTAGCTGCTCCAGGGCCAGTCCTCGGCCTTCTGGACGAGGTGTGAGCGGACGGGGTTGAGCAGGATGTAGCGGGCCACCTCCGCCAGCTGTGAGTCGGTCTTGATCAGGACGGAGTGGAAGCGGCGGAAGAAAGCGTGGCCCTTGTGGCCGTGCCGCCAGTTGAACCATTGCGCGTAGCAGCTGTTCAGCCACTGCATCCCGACCGACAGCGTCGGCTCCGGGGTCGCGACGAGCAGGTGGTAGTGGTTCCCCATCAGGCAGTAGGTGCCAACAAGCCACTCGTAGCGGGCACAGGCCTCCGCGAGCAAAGCGAGGAAGTGGGTGTGCTCGCGGGCGTCGGTGTAGAGATCCGCGCCCCGCACACCGCGGTTCATCAGGTGGTAGACGGC
>Ga0193729_1000034_pt1 | contig 63248 bp, 83 predicted proteins | sample U1c2metaG_FD_143036 | JGI IMG/M metagenome (GOLD analysis project Ga0193729, IMG submission 143036) | Soil microbial communities from a riparian zone of the East river system, Colorado, United States - U1c2 | ecosystem: Environmental > Terrestrial > Soil > Riparian zone | place: USA: East River...
TGCAGAAAATCGCTGAGCGCGGGCGGTGTCGTCGAGTCGGTCGGTGCCGGGGTTGCCGCGCCTCCGCCGAGCGCGGCCCCGACGGTCGACGTGACTGTGTTTGCGGCAGAACCAACCGCGCTTGCCGCCGTGCCAACCGCGCTCGCAGCACCACCGAGCCCGGCGCTACTGAGGAAATCGCTAAGGGACGGCGGGGATGGTGGCACGCCCGCTCCGGGCGAAGTACCGTCAGAGGCTGCGGGGGCAGCCTGCGGCGACGGTGCCGGAGCGGGACCACCCGCGGCAGGCGGGGGAGGGGAAAGACCTGCCGAGGTCAGGAAGTCGCCGAGCGACGGCGGGGTCGTGCTGTCCGGAGCGTTCGCGGATGGTGCCGGCGGGGGAGGTGCGACCGACGTCGGCGGCGTGATCGGTGCTGCTGGTGGTGCCGCGACCGGTTCTGGTGGTGCTACCGGTGGCGTGACGGGTTCAGGTGGAGGGGGCGGTGTTGGTGGCGGCGGAGGCGGTTCCGGGATCGGCGGCGCAGACTGAACGTCTTCTTTGATCAGGTTGGCGTGCTGCCCCAGAGCCGTCGCATGGAAATCATTTACTAGTTCGTCCGGAAGAAAAATTGCAGGCATCAGACCGCGTACAATCTGCAGCAGTCAGAAGAGCCGGCGCGTGTCACCGCCCGGCTCGCGGCACCAGAAAGGACAATCTTCTGATGCGTTCTCATCGTAACCAACGGCACGCCACTCACGGGCGCACTCGCGGCCTGCCGAATTGTTTCATCTGCGGGTTCCCATGCCCGCCACAGTTTGCGTTCAACGTCGAAGGCGACTTCGGCACCTGGGCGCACCCTGATTGTTTCTCGTTTACGCTTGGTGACCCAGACAGCTCAACGCCACCTCGCGCGCTCAGCCGTGGCCAGCGACTGACCCATACCTGCGGTAACCCGATGTGCGTCAGGCCTGACCACCTTGAGATCGCAGAGTGATGGTCAAAATAGCCTGCGTCTGCCGTCGTTGCGGAAACACCTTTTACCGGAAGCCATCGGTAGTCGCGAATGGTCGCGGCGTGTTCTGTAACTGGGCTTGCCAGCACCCGTACAACGGTGATCCAGCCGACTGGTTTCCGCCAATGCTTGCACCCCGCGCAGGGTGTCTTGTCTACACCGGGCCACTCAACGCAGACGGCTACGGACAATTGGGTCATTTTGTATTCGGAAGCCAACTCGCCCACCGATTGGCGTGGCTGCTGGCATTCGGGGCTATTCCGGATGGGCTGCTCGTGTTGCACCGTTGCGATAATCCGCCGTGTTGCTTGCCTGCGCATCTGTGGCTTGGGACAGACGCTGATAACACCGCTGACATGGACGCTAAGGGCCGGCGTGTGGTGCCGGCGAGCATCTACATGCATGGAAGCGCGGCGTATGCGGCGAAATTGACCGATGTGCAAGTTGAAAGCATTCGCCATCAAGTAACAACGACACTAGAGCCGGGGAGCACATACCCACGCCGAGGAACCGGAATTATTGCCAGCCTCGCGCGAGAATACAGCGTGTCTGTCAGCACAATTCGTAACATAGTGCGCCACCGGTTTTACGACTAACCTGCACCGGCTACCGATGGTGCGGCAGCTTTCTGTCCGATACGAGAGCGATCGTATTGAGCTTGAAAGCCTTGGACATCTGCACCTAATGCAGCTCCTCCGCCTTGCATCATCGAGGTTTCCGTAGGAGTAAGACCCTCCAAAGCCTGCGGAGAAAGCGCCTGTCCACCCTGCGAGTAGAGCTTGGCGAGCGCGTTCTGGGCCGATTGCGTGTCACCACCCGCCGCAGGCGTAACGTTGCCACCAGACGGAGTCACGTTGCCCTGGGCTGGAGTTTGCAGGTTGAAGAGTTTTGAAACGTCGGACGGTGTCGCCATCTGTGATCCATCGGACGGTGTCGACGCTCCGGCTTTGATCGCCGCAGCGTAGAACTGTCCTAAATGGTTCGGGTCGAAAGAGGAAACGCCGTCGCCGGTCGCGTTCGGACCTGCACCCGGTGCGTATGAAATGCCGTATTGCTGTGGAGGTGTGCCAGGTGCAATGGGCGCTGCGGTGTAGGAACCCGTCGGTGCGGCTGGTGCGGCTAGTGCGGCTGGTGCGGCAGGCGCGGGCGCGTTCGGGCCTGCACCCGGCATGTAGCTGATGCCGTATTGCTGAGGCGGGGTGCCGGGGGTGGGGGCAACGGCGGTGATCGGGCCGGTCCCGCTGCCAGTAGCTGCTGGGGGGGCGGGCTGATTCTGAGCGGCGACCGCTGCTGCAGTTGCGTCGGCTTGCCACTTCGCGGCTCCGCCGCCACCGGCCGCGTTGTACTGCGCCTGCACCGCGGGCGACTGGTTGACGAAGTCCTCCTGGTGGATGTTGATCGGCGCCTGCAGCGGCTTCCCAGCGACTGCTGCCGCCGTTGCGTCCTGTTGCCACTTGGCCGCGCCGCCCGCTCCGGGCGCGTTGTATTCGGCCTGCACCGCCGCGGGCTGAGACGTGAAGTCCTCCTGGTGGATGTTGACCGGACCCGGACCGCTCGCAACGGTAGTCGCGCGGTCAACTGGATTCGCGGAAGTTGCGGGGGCTGCTGGGGTTGGAGCGTATTGCGTGGGATTTGCTGCGAGCGAGGCAAGGTAGTTGGCCGTGTTCTGTGTGCCGGTTGGCGCACCGGGGGCGGCCGGTGCGGGTTGGCCGGGTACTGGCTGGCCGGGTACTGGCTGACCTGTCGGCGGCATCGGCTGCCCGTTCGCGCCCATGCCGCTGGCCAAACTCTGCAGCGTGTTCGGTGCCGACGGCATCGCGCCGGCCGCGGGTCCGCCGAGCGCCGCGGTGGACTGCCCGCTCAGCAGTTGGTTCATAAACCCGGGCAGCGACGAGTTGCCCGCGACGCCTCGGCTGAAGTTCGCGGCCTGGATCCAGTTCTGCGGACCGGTCAGCGACGCCGCGGTCTTCAGCGTGTCGAGCCCGAGCTGCCCCTGGCTGACGCCGAGCTGCCCCTGCGCGACGCCGAGCGTGCCGCGTTGGTTGGCGGCCGTATCCGCTTCGGTCTGGACGTTCAGCGCGAGTTGCCCCGTCTGGATCTGCGTCGCGAGCGCTTGCTGGTCCTGCTGCACCGCGAGCTGGCCGGACTGGATACGGTTGGCGAGCTCCTGCGCCGCGGTCGCGTTGGTGAGCTGCCCGGTCTGAATGCGGTCCTGCAGCGCTTGCTGTGTCGTCTGGAGGTTCTCGGAGAAAACGGCGGACCGTTTCAACTCGTCGAACTTCGACTGCTCGAGCGCGGCCGTCTGCTGCTGGATGGCGAGCTGCGGCAGTCCCTGTTGCTTCCACATCGCCTGCTGCTGAGCGAGCGTCGCGTCGAACTCACGCGCCGTTTCGGTGAGCTGCTTGATGCTGAGCCCAGACGAGGCCTGCATCGCGGAGACGTAGCCGGCCAGATCCTGATTGCCAGGCGCTACGGGTGCTGCGCCTCCGCCGCCGCCCCCTCCTCCGCCGCTGTTTCCGCTGCTCATGCCTGCACCGGAGTTGGAGCCAAATGTGCCGCCGCCCTGCTGCTGAGAAAGGCTGGCGCCGGTCTGACTCGCAGCGTTGCTCTGCGCGTCGGCCAGCGAGTTGCCCTGGACGGTAACTGAGCCACCCGCGACCGTGTTCGGCAAGGTATACGAAGCCATTACATTGCTCCTCCCCGCGCAGCCTGGATACGCGCGACGTCAGCGGGCGTCGCAAAAGGTGAGCCATCCGGTGCCAGCATCGTCTGCTGATGAGACGCCGCGTTCTGCGCCGCGAGCGCGGCGCTCTGGTCCGGTGCTGTTGGTGCGGGCGACGGCGGCGGCGCGGCCTGTGGTCCGAGCGCCGGGTTACCGAGCGCCTGAGCCGCGAAGTCCGGGGGCGGAGGTGGCGGGGATGCCGCTGGTGCGGGTGGGCCACCCGTGTTGACCGCGCCGGGTCCCGCGCCGAGCATGAACGACGGTGTCGAGTTTCCCGCGTAGTTCGGACTGCCGGGCGCAACCGTGCCCGCAGTGCCTGGCGCTGCGAGACCGGTCGTCGGATCGGTGATCGCTGTCGCCGCGTCCGCCCGTGGCTGCGCGTTCGGGTCGATGATCGGCTCGCCTGGCGCTGTCGTCGAGCCGGGTGCCGCGGGGGTCGTCTTGGCGGCGAGCGCTTTCGCGGCGGCGTCTTCAGGCGCCGGCGAGCCATTCGCCATGCCCTCGAGGAACTTCTGCCCGTAACGCATCATCCCCTCAAGTGCCTGGCCTGCGAGCGCGGACCCTGGCGGTAACGCCTTGTTGATCTCGGCGAGCGCCGACAGGCTGTTCTGCAGCAGTGTGTTGCCAGCGTTCATGCGCGCGGTCTTCGACGCCGCGTCGGTCGAGTACTGCGAGGTCTGCTGACCGATGTCCTGGCCGCGTCGCGCCGTTGCGTCCTGCGCCGCCTGAGCCGTCGCGGTCTGCGCGAGCTGCGCCTGGCCGAGGGTGTCCTGCGCGGTCTGGTGGCGCTCGGTGTTGTAGGCCGCGACGTCCGACGAAGCACGTCTGGCGTCGCCGTCCGCCTCGACCCACGCCTGATGCAACTCGGTCGCCTTCTGGGCCTGCTCCGCACGCACCGACGCTGCGTCCTCCCCATTCGACACGCGTGTAGCGAGGTCAGCCTGAACCTGCGACGCGTACGCCGTCGCGGCCTGTGCCGCCGCGGACACCTTCGCGTTCGACTGCGACACGGCCAGGTTGCCGTCGGCAATCCGCTGCGCGTCGGTGTCGGTGTAGGCAACGGTCGTGGTCGGACCTGCCGACGGGTCGGCCGCGATCGCCGCGGGTGTTGGCGGCGTGACGACGACCATGTGATTGCCGACCTGGACCGTCTTGGTGCCGGTCGTGGTGTGGTCCCACGTCGGGTTGATCTCGGTCCGAACCGTGTCGGCTGCCGTGGTGGTCCCGTCGGGGAGCACCGTCCCAGCCGGCACGCGGTGCATGATGTACTGGTCGCTCGCGGTCGGCGTGCCGATGATGTCGGACGCGGGCGTTGCCTCAGCCTTGGCGATCGCGTCGGCGACCGTCGCCGCACGCCCGTTCAGCGAACTGAGCAGCGTTGTCTCTGCGCTACTCAACCCGTCAGGCGTGCCCTGCTTCGCCAGCAGTGGGGCGATCTGGTCGTTGATCGACTTGAGCTGTGCTCGGCCGCCGGCGTCCGATCCGACACCGATCCGAGGAGGCGTGGTGGGCAACGCCGCGGGTGCTGCGGGCGCGGCGGGTGTGGGCGCTCGCGCGGGGGGTAGCGGCGACTGGGGCGGTAGCGCAGTGGCGTCCCCCCCGCTGGCAAGTTGTGTCGGGGCAACCGGGGTCGCGGCACGTGGCGGAGTTGTTGGTAATGCTCCCGGTGCTGCTGGCGTCGTCGGTGCGTTCTGCGCGGTCGCGGCGGCCTGCCAGAGCCCGACGTCACCCTGCAGAGGCCCGTTGAGCGGCGTGCCCTGCGCCGTCGTGATCTGCCCCTGGTCGTCGATGACGTAGGACGCACCCTGATACGTGAACGGCGTGGATGCCATCAGGAAACCCGTACCCACCAGTAATGGTCGCCGATATCGCGCATCAAGAACTCCATGTGTCCATCAACCACTCTCGGGCCATCCCAGACAACGTGCCACCGTCCGCAGTTCCACCAATGCCAGGAACGCCTGAGCCATCCCATCATGACGGTTGCCCTTGCTGCGTCGGTTCGGGTGGCGGAAGCCCTGCGGGCCCCGTCGTCGACGGCAATGCGTCAGGCGTGTTGCCCTTCGCCGTCTCTCTGTGCGAGATGGCGAGAAGTTGCTCTGCCCTAGCCACGGCTTGCTCAGGATTCAACTGATCCAACAGAGCAATTTTGGATCTGTACGGATAAGTTGACTCGAGCGCGCCTCGCTCTGCGACCGCGTACGGGTCCGGGTCGTTGTGCTGCATGGCGAGCTGCAGCAACTGGTCGTGCTGACGCCAGAACTCCTGCGGCGCGGCCTGTCCGAACGGGCTGAAGTGCCACATCTCCTGAATCACCGACGGGTCGGCCGGATTGGTCCCCGTCGGATGCTCACCAATGTTGGCTGCAAGACGCGCCGCCTGGTCGTTGGCCTGCTGCACGATCAACGCGGCCTGTCGCTCGAACGGGTTCGAGCTCTTCGTCATGTCCGGCGCGTCGACCAGCTTCGCGTCTGGCGGCACGGTCGGGGATGGCGGCTGGGTCGCCGCGTCTGGAGGTGCCGGCGGCAGGATCGGCGGGGCCGGGCCCGTCTGTGGCGGCGCGCCCGGCGCAACGTCCGGCAACGGCCCGGCAGACGTCGGGTCTGGCGGAGGCGGGGGACCTGCGGGTGGCGGACCTGGCGGCATCATGGCAGCGGGGTGAAGTACTTGACGCCCTTGAGATGAGCATCCCTCAATGCGATGTCGAGGTCGGTGTGAAACGCGCAGAAGCGTTTGCCGCCCGTAATCCAGTCCACTTCCCATATGGGGGTCGGGTCTTCACCCCAATTCATGATCAGGCTCGACCCATGCTTGCGCATCTCTTCGATGCGTTCCGCGAGTTGCAACGCGCTCATCAGCCCGGCCGACGTTGGAACGCGCCCTGTGCGGCTCGAGCTAGGCCGAGTGGCACCTTGCGTTTGCCCGCCTTCGACGGGTTCGGTCGTGGTGCCGGGATCGGCATCGGCGGAATCGCGGCACCCTCGGCCATTGCCTCGGGTGGCTCGTTGTCCATCATCTCCGAGCCACCCGCCGGCGACGGCGCAGCCCCTTCGTCGGCGTCCGCGGTCAGCCCGATGTTCTCTTGCTTGGAACGGTCGAGCAGACCCTTGTCCATGGCTTCCTTGTGCTTCTGGGGGCCCGTTTTTGCCCCATATTTCTTAATGAAGCCGGCGCGAGTCCGCTGCCCGAGCGGTGTGAGTGCTGATGCCATCAGGTCTGCTTCTCCTTCGCCTGGCGTTTGCGGATCGACCCACCGGGCTTCTCCATCTTTTTCGCGTCGATCGTGCCTTTGTTCATGGCACCGTAGAACACCGCGTCTGCACGCTTTTGCCCGTATCTTTCCTGAAACCCTTGAAGTACTCTTGCTCCTAGTTTCGTAAGGGGCATCAGTGGACACATCCCATAACTGCGTTCTGTGCGGCGTTACGATCAATGATCGTCGCCACCCCAACAAGCCGACGTGTAGCCGCGCATGCGCAGGGCTGCTTAAACGAACGGTTCCTCCCCGTGAGTGCGAAGGATGCGGACGCCAGTTTCGCGCACTTGCAATAGGCGTCCGCTTCTGCTCCCGTGCTTGCGCCAGTCCGCGCTATGGATGGCGCCGGCAATTCCGTGAAGACCGCCGGTGTCCGATCTGCGGGATAATGTTCAACACTCAGCGGCTGTCGAGTAAACGCTATTGCTCGCGGCAGTGCGTAGGAAAGCGACTGCGGTTGGCTGAGCGACCGTGCGTCACATGCGGCGTAGCATTCCAACCTAAAACTGGACGGGTGCGCGCATGTTCGCGCTCTTGCGGTCGGCGTCATGCGCTTGGATTGATGGGATGGGCGCACCTCTCGGGTGTGCAGGCGAAGAAATATCTTCGTAGGACGGTGAGCGCTTGCCAAGTATGCGGCTGGAATACTGAACCCGCAGTGCTGGAGTTGCACCACCGTGATCGGAACCGCAGTAACAACAATGCCGTCAACCTTGCGCTCGTCTGCCCCAACTGCCACGCGCTCGACCACTTCCATGCGAAGGATGGCCAATTCGCTAACAATCTCGGCAAACTGCGCGCCGGCTAAAAACATCACTGCGTCTGCCCGAGCATCTGCGGCGCCGCGACGACGCCACCGGACGGCATCGCCGCCGGCGCGCCTGTCGCGCCAGCAACACGGGCCTGCGGCCCTGTTCCGAGAGCTCCTGCCATTACCCCACCCATCGCGGACTGCGCGACGTTGCCAACCTCGACACCCGCGTTCCCCGGCGGCACGCCCCCGTCTGACTGGTTGAGCAGGTCCGTCGGGCGGGCAGGCATCAAAGCTGTAGGGACACCGCCTGGACCCATCTTGCCCTGCTGCTGCAGGTTGGCGATCGTGGTCATCTCCGTGTCACCCTGGATCTTCGCCGCCAGCTTCCACACGAGCTGCTGCCCGTTCGGCGACTTGAGCGCGGTCTCGACGTTGATGCGGTCGACCTCCTCGTCGGGTTGCTCTTCGCCCCAGCCTTCCTGCAACCACGTGTACAGGCTGAGCGCGCCACCCTTCCACCACTGAAACATTCCCTGAGCAAGTGGCAAGTTGCTGCCCTTGCGCATCGGGAAGATGACCTCGACAGACCAGTCGCCGAGCAGGTCTTTGGTCGACAGCGGCAGCAGATCGTGATGCTTCTCCGTCTTCGGGTCGTATCGCGTGTAGACCGGGATCGGTTCGCCGAGCAGATCCGAGATGCTCGACGCCTGCTCGAGTAGGCACTCGGACGTGCGTTTCATCGCCGCCATCGCGCCCGCAAGGATCTGCCCGAGCGCGTTCTCGCCGGACGCCTGCGCGACCGCCTGAGAGAATCCGCCGTCGGCCGGATCACCTGAGGTCATCGACTGCGCCGGGCCGAACCGCTCGAGCAGATTGAGCGCCATGGTGACGAACCACGAGATGTCCTTGTCGACGCCCGCGTGGACGGCTGGCGTGATCTTGCCCGCGACATAGCTGACAGACCCACGGTGAACTTTGACCTTCATGGGCCGACCGTCTTCCGTCCAGAACTTCGGGTCGACCTGAGACGGGTCCGCGAACCACCCGCCGAAGCCGACCTCGTACGCGTGGTGGACCAGGCTCGACACCGTCTGATTCACGCCCATAATCAAACTGCTGAAGATGCTGAGCAGCGGAATGCCCTTCTTGTCGGGGTCGCGCTCGGAGGGATGATGAGCGCCGTAAAAGTACCCGCCGGGCACCTCGGTGATCCCGTACTGCTCGGCCAAATTCACGAAGGCCGTAGTCCGCTTGAGCTCTACGTCACCTGTGTCGGCGTTCTTGATCGGTTTGCGCAGATACGTGGGATAGACCTTGTTCGCCTGGCGGCTGTCCGCAGGAGCGTCGCCGACCTGATAAAAGATGCCGCCCGGCACAACCAGCTCGTACAGGGTGACCTGCAGTCCCCCGCCCAACAGTACCGAGGTGGGACTATAGGAGCCGCCCTCGTCGTTGGGCGTGTCCTGGGCACCGATCAGGTCCCAGTCGAATCCGAGCGCCTTCAGGCTTCGAACACTGCGGACGGTGCGGACAAGTAACGCGTCGACCTTGCCGGTCGCCGGATCGACGCCGATCGGCAGGGTGATGTCTGCACTGAGCACCTCGACGACGAACGGTAAGGCGCGCGCCCGCGCGTCGGCCTCGTAATCGTCGAACGCTTTCGCGCTCTTGACGTAGTCGAGCTTGAACGCGTGCGGCTGATCGGCGTAGAACGCGTCGTCGGGGTCGCGCCCGTCCGCGTCGCGGGTGAAATACGGGTGGATCTTGGTGCCCGACGGGTCGTCGTCTTCTGGCTCGGTGAAGTCGAGCAGATGACTCCACGACGCCGGCCGCGGCAGCACCAGCAGTCCGTACTCGCCGTCGTTGGCACCATGCGCGACAAAGCTTTCCCACAGGTCTTCGCCGCCCGCGCGCAGCTCGCCGAGCACGCCAGACTTGCCGGGTGCGCCGAGCCAGTGCTCGACCTTGTCGGCGAGTCGCGTTGCCATCGGGCCGGGCCCCGACGGACGTCGCACCCCGGGTTTCTTCCGCACGAGGTACTGGATGATGTTCTGCACCATCAGCATCGAATGCGGGATCGTCACGCGGAACGCGTCGGCGTTTTCGATGTCGAGCGGCACGTGCGGACGGATCTCGTTGCGGCGGAGTTGTCCCGCTTCGGCGATGCGGCGCCTCGAGCGGCGGAAGCGTGCGTAGTTGTCTTTCCACAGGTCGCCGAGGTCGAGCGTGCGCGCGTCGCTTGCGACAGCCGTCTGTCGCGATCCGCCGGGGCCCGCCCACGTCGCGGTCCTCGTCTTCGGTCGGCGGGGCGTGCGTTCGATCGCCTTCGACTGCGGTGCTTCGGACGTGCCGGAGGTCGTCGAGGTGTCCGTGCCGACCTGCTGCGAGGCAACCGGTCCGTGGCCGATGCGCGACTTGCCCTTGCCGCTGAGCTGCTGTTCGGCCATCAGGTGACGACGATACTGCCGATGTCGAGCGGGTTCGGCGCACCGATCATGATGAACCTCAGCGTGTAGCTGCCGGCCTTATTCGGGTTGACCACGCCGACCGGAAACGCCGTCTCGGTCTGGGCCACCGCCGCGTGGTCGCCGTATGCAACCACCGCACCGGTGCCGCTCAGCCACTCGTAGAACAGGTCGCTGCCGGTGGTCGTGAAGGTGAGCGGGATGACCCCATTGCCGCCGTGCGACGGGTTGCTGAGCGTGCCCGGCACGCTCCACGTCACCTCGACCGCGGGGACCGGCGTCGCAGTCCGTGTCGCGAGTGGCGGTGCTGTCGGCGTGCTCAGAACTGCGGGAGTTGGCGTCGCGGTTGGCTGCGGGTTGCCGCCGCCGCCGATGCCGCTGATCTGGTTCGGGATGTCCGCGCTGCACTGGCCGTTGTTGATGTCGGCGATGCAGGAATTAATTTCTCCGATCCACTGTGGCCTCACGATGGCGTTGCCGTTCGTAAAGCTCGACGACACAATCGTCACCTTCTTGCCGGAAACCCCACCGTCAAGCATGCTCGAGAGGATCAGCGCCTGCGACGCCGCGGTAATCGCGTGGATGGACTCAGGCAGCGCGCGGTGCGGGTTCAGCGTGTCGACGGTATTGCTACCGATGACCGTCAGCAGCGTCGGCGCCGCGGCTCCGCCGTACTGCACCCAGTACTGGGTGCGCGATCCGTATTCCTCGCGCCAGCCGACGATCGTCTCCTGGCCCGGCGTCGACAGGTAGAACGTCGTGTTGTTGTTGCTGCCCGCGCCATTCAGGAACTGGTTGCCGTACGCGTCGGTCGAATACACGCCGTAGTCGTTCTCGGCCAGGTTGAGCTGGGTGAACACGTTGTCGAGCGTGTTGAACGTGACCAGCAGCACGCCGATGTGATTCTGCGAAGCGCCGATGTTCCTGAACGCGTTCTCCGCCGCCGATCCGGACGTACGCGGGTCGCCGACGCTGAGCCCAACTCCGTAGTGCTCGAAGCTCAGGTTGTGAAAGTCGACGCCCTCCGTGCCGAGTCCCGGCGACGCGTTGCCGATCGTCAGGCCGACGTGGTTCGGGTCGCTGTCGCCAGCCGGTCCGCCGCTGAACTTCAGCCCGCCGAACGTGCCCTTGATGTAGTTCTGGATGGTCAGCGCGTGCTCGCCAGGAAACGAGTTGATGACCGCGAGCTCGGGCCCGTCGCCGCGCACCTCGCCGTAGATCGGCGCGTTACCCGGACGGATCATGTAGAGCGGATGCACGAGATAGTGGCCGCTGCCAAAATCGAGCACGCCGCCGGTGTCGACCTGCTGGTTGGACAACCACTGGTCGATCGCGGCCTGGACCGCGGCCGTGTCGTCGGTCGTGCCGTTGCCGACCGCGTAATCTCGCACCTTGACGACGTTGTTCGGCGCACTCACCACGTCCACCGGTGCGGCCCGGAAGCCGAACCCGGAACCGATCAGCGGCAGGAAAACGATCAGCCAGCGGATCGGACTCACTGGTCGGAGCTGTACCTGACGATATTGGTGCCGTCGCCCGCGAGGATGCAGCGCTTACCCTGGCCGACGACGATGCCGGTCCCCGTCGCGCCCTTCACCGTCAGCGTGAACGCGCCGGTCGTGTTGTTAAAAATTCGGTATTCCTTGCCGGACGCCTTGTCGACGATGACGTTGATGTTCGCCGTGATCGCGCCCGTGTACTGGTGCTGCGTGTACGCGTTGAGCTCGGGCGACAGCACCACGTCCGCGGCTCCCGCGACGCTCCACACCAGCTCCTGGCGAATACCCTCCCAGATCAGCCCGGGTAGCTGCGGATTTGGCGGTAGGTAATTACAGATGCTGATCTTGTCAATCCGATTCAGCGCGACCTGATCCGCGGTGAGCGGTGAGCCCTGGTTCGCAACGGGCGGGTAGCGCACCGCGCTGCGCCCACTGCCAGAAATGATGCCCGAGCGGATGTAGCCGAAGTCGACGTACTCAAACATGCAGTCGGCTGGCATAACCTGCCACACGCCCGAGTAGTCGAACGTGATCGCGGTCATGTGCCCGGTGCCGGTTGGATTGCCGACCGACTCGAACGCCAGGTGACGGAAGCGCATGTTGTCGCAGGTCTGCAGATAGATGCCGTACAGATGGACCGTGTCGGTGATCGGCGCGGTGACGATCAGCACGTTCTCCCAGTGGTCGAACCAGCAGTCGGTCGTCGCGGCGACGCCGTTGCCCAGTACGTAGATGCCTCTGGCAAACGTGATGTCCGGGATCTGAACCGTCCAGTTCTTGTAGGTGTTCGCGCTGTGGTTCGGGCCGATCGCGATTGGTGCCAGAGATTGCAGCGGATGGATGTAGTGACCTGCCGTGCTGCAGCCGGCAATGGTGACGTTGAAGCTGTCGCCACCCTGAACGGCAGACTCTTCTAGCCCGACCGCCGCGGTAGGGTAAATCGAAACCGTCCCGCCGGTGAACGCTGCCGGGCTGGTGGCGTTGGTAATCGTCGCCACGTTCGAGGTGACCGTGGCGATGACGTAATTTCCGTTCCAGGTGTCATTGGCCCCACTGATAAGGATCCTGGCCCCAGCGGTCATCGCCGTGCCGCCAGGCATCGTGACGGTCCACTTCGTTCCGTCGGCAACGACGGCCCCAGCCGTGAGTACAGTGCCCGCCCAGCTCCCGACACCGTCGATGTACAGGTTCTGGATGCCCCAACCCATGAACGGGCCAGCCACCCTCATCAGGGTCATCCCGTTGGTGCCCGCGAACAATCTCGTCGTGCCGCGATCGACGCCGTTCACGTTCAGCCAGAAGTTGTTCGGCCACGGTCCCTGCGGGTAGCCACCCTTGAGCACCATGCCCATCTGGGTCGACATGCCCGCGCTCTGCCCGCCGTTGCCGAGATTGATCGTGGTGTTGCACCGATAGTCGCCGGGCGGCACGTACACCTCGCCACCCGTCGCCGGCAGCGCCGCCAGAGCCGCGTTGAGCGCCGGCGACGAGTCGGCAGCGCCGGTCGGGTCGGCGCCGAAGTCAATTGCGTTCAGGACGTGCGACGATGAGCGCATGGTGCCCGTGCCGAGCGCGGTGCCCTTGATCGTCCCGCCGTCGTTGGCCCACACCCGAAGCGACCCGTTGGTGGTGTCCTTGAAGATCGCGAACTGGCCAACCGGAATGTCGGCAGTGGTCGGCAGTCCAGCCTTGGTGCGAATCGCAACGGTCGTCACGTCGGAACCGAGCGCGGCCCCGGTCGCTGCGCCCGCGGCCAGCTTCGCCGCGGTGACTGCACCCGAGGCGATGACGTTCGACCCGGCTGAGCCGGTGACGTCGCCGGCGAGTGTGCCGCCGCCTCCGCCGCCACCCTCGACAGCAATCAACGCTGCTACCAACTCACTCTTCCGTCGCAACGCGAGCGGGGTTACGTCGTCACCAGGCATGTGGAGACTCCTCTATCGCATGCCCGCGAGGGCAGCTTTCTGCCAGTCGGGAATCTCTGCGGATCCTTCCTGGTACTGAATGGGGCTCGAGTGGCCGAGCAAAATCTTCTGACCGCGAATGCGCTCGAGCTTCTCCACCGCGAGCCTGATCAGATACGCCAGGGTGTCAACCTGATCGTCGTGTTGCGATTTTGGAAATTGGCTCATCTCGCGCGACAGCGCCGGCCACCAGCGCGAGCGACGGTCAACCGTGATCAGGCCGGCTTTCGCGCGACCGGGGATAATCTGCGCTCGGGTCACTTTGTCCGCGTCGGCGATGACGACCTCGAACGTGCAGGTGAAGTTGCGGTCCTCGCAGTACGTCTGCAGGCGCCGACACAGATCCATCGTCGCGCCCTCGCGTTCGTACGCCCGTTTTTCTATGCCGACGATGATCGGCCGCCACAGCAGGATCCAGTCGCCGATGGCTTCCTCGTGGCGACGATCGCCGAGGTGCTCGCGGAACACGTCGATGAGGTGAATGCGTGGTAGGACCGCGGAGCGTTCGACCGCACCGAGCATCCCGACAGTCCAGTCGCTCGTCTCGGAGTCCGAGTAGTTGAGGTCAAACGACATGATGAGGTCGACCGTTGACGCCTCGAGCTGCGGGGTCTGCACAAACCACTCGGGGTTGAGCACCATCCCCGCGCGTGGTGTCGGGCGCTGCTGATACTGGCTCGAGTACGCGTAGGGACCGAGCTCAATCTTGCGGCGTTCGATGGTCTCGCGGGAATATCGCAGCGGCGTCAGCAGCGCGCCGTCGACGCTGCGCGGGTCATGCGGCCGATGCGTTAGGCTGCACACGCCGGTACGCGGTGCAGCTTGATCAACTGCCGTAAGTGCGTGGCCCTCCGGGTGGCGCGTAGCCGCGGCCGGTACCTCGTACTCCTCCTGGAGCTCGATGTGGTGAACCGTCGGGCCCTCGCGGTCGAGCCAGTCCGCGGACGCGTCTTCTTCGTGCACACGCTGGCCGATGATGACCCGACAACCACCCGGCAGTACCCGCGACGGATACACCTCGCGGAGCGTCGTCAGCACGCCGTTTCGCACAAGGTCGGACTCTGCCTGCTCAACGTTGTGCGGGTCGTCGATCAGCACGCGGTGCGCGTGGTTGCCCGTGTTGCCGCCCGCGATCGACGTCGCGATCCGCCACCCGGTCGCGTCGTTCAGGTAGTAGCCCTTGACATTCTGGTCAGACGCGAAATCCCACGGAACGCCCTTCTGCGCCGCGTACCACGGGCTCATCATCAGTCGCCTGGTCCGAACCGCGTCGCGTAACGCGAGCGTGTCCTTGTAGGACGAGGTCAGCCAGCGCGTCCACGGGGCCCACGTCCACTCCCAGGCCGGCCAGAAGACCGCGGTCACGAGCGACTTGCTCGACCCTGGCGGCTCGTTGATCAGCAGGTCTCGCTCGTCGAGCTGGCCCATCGACAGCGCCTGCAGGTGCTCACAGAGCATGTCGATGTGCCAGCCGCCAACGAACGGCACCGCCGGCTCGAGGATCTTCCACGCGCCGCGGACGAAGTCGTTGAGATCGATCTCGGGATGCGCGTCAGCCGGCGGGGTCCACGGCTCCGTTTCGAGGAGTTCGATGCTCGGCGCTGCCGCTATTGCCGTTTCCGTTGTCGTCGCCAGTGCCAAGCGACGGTCGACCCTCGGGATGATCTGGATCGGGCGTCTGTGCGTCGTCAGGTCCAGCGGGGCGGGGTCGGAAACTAGCGACGATCCTAACGACTTGATCCCAAGAGACTTCATCGAGGCGGGCCAGAGCCTCACCCGTCTGTTTTTCGATCCAGTCAGGTCGCGCAGTAACGAGGGCTCGAGATCGAATTCCGCGGAGGGTCTCGACGACCGTGTCGAAGACAAGATTGCCTAGTTCTTCCTGCGACCTGAGCCCCACCCGGGGCCCATCCTGGTCGTACCAGCGCTCGATGGTCTGGTGAGAGACCTGCAGGTCGCGCCCGATCGTGCGCGCGCTCTCGCCGAACGTGCGACGTTTGATGGCTTCGGCGCGAAGAGCCGCCGTGTACCGACGTCTTGGCATGTCACCTCGGAGCGATCATCCTTCTGCAAAGGTGAGCGTTCGCCCGCGGTCGGTCGGGGTGTTCGCGCGCTGCTGTGTGCGAGTATGCGCGCGACGAGGTCTTGCTCGCCCCGCCTGACTGGGCGGTTTGTTCGCGGTCTTATGCTGTGGGCGTGGTCGCGCTCGTCCCCGACAACATCCCAGGCGAGCTCAAGAGCCTGGACCGCTGGTGCCTGTGGCGCTACGAAGAGGACGATTCGGGCCGAATCAGCAAGCCCCCCTACCAGGCTCGCGCACCGAGTCTACGCGCGTGGCCGAACGACCCGGACACCTGGGCGCCGTTCTGGCAAGCATTGAATGCGCACAACACCACCCGCCGCTCGGACGGCATCGCCATCGCACTGGAGCCCGACCTCGGCATCCTTGGCATCGATCTGGATTACCTCGACCGTTGGACTGACCGCGACCAGCCGTGGGACATCGTGCGCACGATCAACTCGTACACCGAACTGTCGCCGTCACTGAACGGCTATCGGATCTTCTGCTACGCCGACATGCCCGAGGGTCGCCGCGTGCGAGATTTCGTGCAACTCAGTAATCAGCGAATTTTCACCGTGACGGGCAACACCCTGAACGTCAGCCGCCACCTCGAGCATCGTCAGGCTCAGGTGGACGAGGTGCATCACGTATTTCTCGGTACATGACCACGCCGACCGCGGTCGGATGATCGATCACCTTCTCGACGAGGATCTGGCGACCTGACGCGCCAACGCGCCACAGATACACGTTCGGACTGAGCATGCCCATCTCGTCGAGGTACGCCTGGGTCGTCCACCCGCACTGAAGACGGTCGGCGATCGCAGCCGCGAAGATCTCACTGCACATCGAACTCGACCGAGCGCCACGGCACCACGTGGTAATAGTGCGCCGCGATCGCCGTCGCCGACGCGTCCAGGTAGTACGTGCCCGGCGGGAACGAGGTCGGGATATTGTCGATCACGGTGCGCGTGTCGTGGCAGCCAACGGTAAACGTGATCGTCGTCGTGTTGAGCGCCGCCCGCGTCTTGCCGTCGATCGAAACGAGCGACCGTTTACTTTCGACCTGCACGGTCGGTCCGCCGAACACGTCGGAGTAGCACACGTGAAACTCGCCGACGAGCTGGTCGCCTGGATGCAGCGTCGGATGCAGGTCCGAAAAGTCCCAGTGGGCCGCGTCGGACGGATTCGACGCCAGCCGAAGCGGCAATTCCTCGAACTGCTCGGGCGACGGCGCGAACGTGTCGAGCAGGATCGGCGACCCGATCGCGCCCATGATCATCACCGTCAGCCCGCCGAAGAACAGCGCGAGCCAGACGGTCAGTTGCTTACTCTGGACCATCGGTCGGCTTGTCCTGACCCAGCTTCTCGGCGACGCTGTGAACGTCCGAGCGGATCTGCTCGGTTGACTGCAGGAGCAGTTCAGTCAGGTGCTCAACCTGGGCGAGCAACAGCGCGCGCTGCTCTTCCGAATGCTTGAGCTCTATTTCGAGTGCCGTCACGCGATCGCGGAGCGCGTCGACCTGGGCCGAGTCGGCCTTTTGCAGTAGGCCGACCGCGGTAAACATCAGCGTGGCGACGCTCAGGACGATGCCGAGCACGGGCGCGAGGTCGATCACGAACGAATGAGCTTGTCGCCGAGCCCGGTTTTTTCTAAGAGTCCCACGATTGCGCCTGGACCGACGGCGATCGGCGCGAACAGCAGAAACCCGTCCGCGGTAACGGCGGGCTCAGCGCGGTTCGGGCGACCGCTATTGAGCCCGCGCCAGTGGAAAGGCACGTGACACTCGGAGCACCGCACGCTGATTGCCACGTACAGCCAGGGAGGCTTGTCGTCGAAAACGTCGGTGACTTCCGGACTGAATTCCAGTTCAGAATGAGGGCAGTCCGGAGTCATCGCATCAGTGCAGCGTCTGCGTGGTTCTACTCAGGTTCTACTCAGGCGCTAGGAACGGAGCCGGTCGCGGGGGCGGTCGGGTCGTCGGAAGCCAGAGCCGTGGTGGACGCCTCGAGCGCGGCCGACGCGGCGTTCAACTGGTCGAGCTGAGCCTGGGTGACGGGCGTGCCAGGCACGATCGCCGCGATCGCGTCTTTCAGTTGCTGCATCTCGACCGTCGAGGCCGCGGTGTTGGCGCTGACGGCTGCGGTGTTGCGATCGAGATCGGACTGCAATTGGTCGGTCATGGTGAGCAGTGCCCTCTGGTTGAACTCCAGAACAATCGTGTTGGCGCCAAGATAGGTCGCCATCGATTGCAGGTAGCGGATGGTCGTGTAGAAGTCGGCGTTCGGACCTGGGTCGGTCGGGAGCTTCAGCATTTGAGCATGCGTACGGCAGTCATAGTGTCTGCTGCAGACAGCATGCCCGTCGTAATTATCCGATTACGGGGTGAGTCTGCCCGCCGCGAGGAAGTCGAACGCCGCGACCGCGGCCGCGAAAGAGATGTCCCAGACCTGCTTCGGCGTCAGCCCGGGCGACGTCGGAAGATTCGGCAGCACGTCGGTCTGCTGGAATGCGTGAAAATAGTTCTCGCGCGCCTCGAGCATGCCTGCGCGGTCGAGCCACAGTGTCGCGGTGCGCCGCCGCTGCCGCAGCGGATCTTCTTTGCCGTAGCCGAATGGCGGCGCCTCGTTTTCGTCCTTGAAGTGGGTCATGACGCCAGCCGCCCGCTGACGCGCACGACACGGTAGCCGGCCGCGTAGATGCCGGCGAACACGCCCGCGACCGCCGCCCGCACGCCTTCGCGGTCTTTGTCGTTCAACTCCGCGTACGGCTTGTCCTGGTCTGGCTCGATCGGAATCCCGGTCGCGTGGACCTTGACCAGATACGCGTTGTGGCCACTCTCGGCGAGGTCGTCGATCAACTCGGCGTGGTCGTCATCCATGAGGCACCTCCTCCGCTTTGTTCGTGTCGGGCAGAAACGTCGCGTTCGGCATGATGTGGTCGGCAAGCTGCGGCGTCAACGCTTTCTCGAGATAGGCTGCCAGACCACCGAGTAGTCCGAGCGCGAGCAGTCGCCAGTCTGGATCAGGCTTACTCACCTCGAGCGTCAGGATCGGGATCTCGACGAGCATGATGCCGAGCACCGTGCGTGCGATCAGCACCTGGACCTTTGGATCGACGGTCATCGCTCTTCCCTCACGGTCTAACACGGCAACCCCCAGAAGCACTGCGCGCCCCACCACCCGTTGTACGACGCGTATTGCGCCGCGACAACGCCAAGCAGAAAGAACACGACCGCGGAGAACAACACGACGATCACGAAAAAGCCCACGGACCAGTCGGTCAATTCCTTCGTCCGCGCGACCTGATCGACCTGCGACACCGCCTGGCGCTTCTGCACGCCGGCCTGGGCGTCCTGTTCGATGCCCTGCTCGAGCTGCTCGGATCGCAGGTCGTCGATCTGCTGCTGAAACCCTGGATCGTCGCGGCGTCGCTGAGGAGTCGGGCCCTCCGTCATGGGTGGATGCTGTACCCGCGAGGCGTACGACGGCTGCAACCGTCGTACGCGGTGTGGATCGTCGGCGCGCCAGCAACGCTCGCCAGGCGTTTGCGCAGGCGTCCGATGTGAACGTGCACGAGGTGGCTGAAGCTCGGGTCGTCGCGTGGCCACACGACGAGCCCGAGCGCCTCGTGCTCGACCGTCTCGGGCGACGCTGCCACGAGCGCGGTCAGCAAATGAAACTCGGTCGGGGTGACGTGGAACGGTCTGCCGTTGATGTGCGCGAGATGACTTCGAGTTAGCTGTAACGTGCCGCACACGGTGTTTGGCCCGGGCGAGCTGGGTGCCGGTAGCTGGGCCGCGCATCGGCGCAGGACCGCTTCGATCCGCGCGTCCAGGTCGTCGAGGTCGAACGGTTTCGAGATGAAGTCGTCTGCGCCCATCTTGAGACTGAGCACCCGATCGGCCTGAGATTGGCGCCCGCTGAGCACGATGATCGGCACGCTGCTCAGCGCGCGAATCTTCGGCACGAGCAGCGACCCGTCGCCATCAGGCAACACGAGGTCGAGCAGCACCATGTCGGGCGGGTCGCTGCGGATGTGCTGCAGCGCGACGGCGCCGCTTCCGACCGGGACGATATCGAAACGGTCCTCGAGCGCGCTGGCGTAGACGTCGATCAGTGATCGGTCGTCATCGACGACCAGAATCGTTGGCACCGATCCGCGCGAATTACTGCGACTCGTCGAGCACTGCGACGGTCCCGCATTTTTCGCAATGCACGCGAACCGAGTGGGCCGCGGTCAGCGGCACGGTGATCGTGCGGACCTGGCGACCGCGCGGACTGAGACGCATGACGACGCGGTCGGCGTATCGGCGCCAGAGCCCCTTGCCGCAGCCGGCGCAATGCACCCAGGTAAACGGCTCGCCGGCCGAGCCTCCCGGTATCGCTGGTTCCGCGGCCATCGCTGCCAAAATTCTGACCCCTTTGAGGAACGCAAAAAGCCGCCGACCCTGAAGGGATCGGCGGCCTGGATGCTGCCTCTGCGGGAATGTTCAGGATCGGCGGCCTACGAGCTGCCTCGTGGGCTCAGTGTGTACCCCCCGTCAAGGGGTCGTCATGAAGTTCGGTCATGCCATTCCAGACTTGAGCAGACGACAGAACTCGTCGAGCTCTTCGTGCAGGCTGGTGATGAACTCCATGTCTTCTGGCGTCGGCTCGTCGCCTCCGTCGAGGTGCTCAAGCATCATCGACGCCCACATTGCCGCGCCGGCGTAGAACGCCCGCCGCATCTCCCGGTACTGAGTGCTGCCGTGCGCTGGGATATGCGCCGTCTCGACGAGGCGGTTCCACTCGCCTTTGAGCGTCGGGCGATCGATCAGCGGTGTGACCATGGTCAGCGTCTCCGTCTGATTGGTTTGACCAGGCCCATGTCGCGGGCCTGCTCGCGGGTTGGCAGGATGATCGGGTGCTCTGCCCGCTGCTCGTCGGTCAGGTTGTGGAGCACCTCGTCACCGACCTGGGAGGCGATGCTGAACGCGAGCGCGAACATGCCCGCGTCACCCTCGTCGCCGCGGTACGCCGTGTCGATCGTGCCGTCTTCGTTCTCGATGATCACCAGCACGGATCGATTCTGTGGGTCGTCGATGCGCCGCTGAAGGCGCTCAAAGGCGAAGGCGTCGTTTAGATTCGTCACGGCACATTTCTCCATATTTGCCGCGAGACTATCTGCGATATGTGCCCGCTGCTAATTCCGTACGTCTGCCCGAGTGTCCTTAGCGAGTCGCCCGCTGCACGACGGCTGCGAATTGTTCCGACAATGTCAACCGTAAGCTTCGCAGCGCCGCAGTTCGCACCGTTGAAGTCCGCAGCGCGACCCTTGGCATGCATGTCCTTGATGTTGTCGCTCATTGTCCCAAGGAACAGATGGCTTGGACGGGCGCAGGGGCGATTATCGCAGCGATGCAATACCTGGATGTGGCCTAAGCGCGGCCCTCGCATGCAGGGGTGGTTCCCATAAGCGAGTTCCCACGCGATGCTATGATCAGAGCGAGTTCGTTGCTCCGCAGGTACCCAGATTTCGGCATAGTTTGGCCCCGGGGGACCACCACGCGCCGGACATGCCGGCCAACACTGATCTAGTTCAGGACGATGTGGCGGAAGCGGGCCGTCTTTGTCCACGCGCTCTTCCAGCAATTGCCTTAGGCTCAGTGAAGCCTTTCTTGTTCGGTGGTAGCCATAACTCATAACCGTTGTGACCCCACGCTGGAGTTCAGGTCGCTCATAGTCGCTCCGGTTTCTGGTCGCGGCTGAACAGTCCGGACACCTGAGACCTGCCGGCCTGGTCGCGCCCGAGGTGGAACGTGACGACGCCCTTCGTCGACGGCAGGTCGAGCTCGACGTGCTCGTCGATCCAGCGTTTCATACGCGCACGACGGGACTCGGTCGGGTCGAGGTGCTCGGCCTGCACGTCTTCGAGGGTCGCACGCCCGTTGACGCGAAAGCTCATTTCGCGTAGCTCCTGAGGCCGTAGAGCGGGCAGTGGCGTTCGTGGCCCAGGACGGCGTACTTGCACGTGCACACCGTCTGAGCAGCCTGTTTGAGGCCTTCCCGTGCACGTCGGATGCAATGGATCGCTGCCCACTTGGTCGTGTCCTGCACGGACGCGAGCAGCGCCTGCTCGGCCATGTCGAGCTCCTCGAGTGGGCTCATCGCGGCACCCACCGATTGCCGACGACGACACCCTTTCGCCAGGCGTACGACACGACCTGGACGCGGTCCTCGCAGCCGAGTTTTGCGAACACGCCCGCGAGGTAGTAGTGGACCGTGTTGGCCTTGACGCCGAGCTCGCGACAGAGCGTCTTCGTCGACGACGCGCCGTGCATCAACAACGCCACCAGCTCTGCCTCACGTGGCGTGAGCTGATCCGCCGACGCGCACGCCGCCTCGAGCGTCACGGCTAGGGCACGACCTGCTCGGGCGTCTGGGCCTGTTCGCTCGAGCGCGTGCCACGCTTGCGGGTGATGCCTGACTGGGACTTCCAGTCGGGTATCGCCTCGTCGATTTCGTCAGGCACGTGCCCGTTGCCATTGCTCGTCGAGGATTCAGCCGGCTCAGGGTAAGCGTCTGAGTCCGGCTGGTCCTCCCCCGCGACCTGATTTTGTCCCTCAACGCCACCAGTCGCGGAAGCCTCAGCAACGTGTTCTGTTTCGACAACCGTCCCGTTCGCGTCGACCGTCGTCGTCCGATCGTGCGGCTTCGCCTCGACCTCGTCGTCATCATCGGCACTCAGATCGGGGAACTTGATCTGCATCGTGCGTCCCGTTTCGCGTACCGCTTTGGCAAACAATTGCTGTTCGGGAAGCCAGATGCCGTGCCTGCGAATGACGTCCGAGAACTCGCTGACGTCGGGCCCAACAGTTGCCCAGCTATAGGTCGTTTCGCCCGACCGTTTGTTGACGTGCTCGCGGCGAATCATGCGACACAGCAGGTGGTCGACGAGCGCCTTGCGCTGGGTCAGCAACGCACGCGCCCAACGCTTTTCGTCGATCAGCACGATGTAGTCCGAGGGCATGCTGGAAACGTGCCCGATCGACGACAGGAACCGCTGCAGCGGGTTCGACCGTGAAGACGTCCCGAGCACGACGTGGCCGCCGGACGCGCGCTTCGAGGTCGTCGTCAGCCACAGGATGTGCGCCTCGAGCAGATGCTCGTGATGCGCGTCGATCAGGTCCTGGGCGATCTGAATGACGTCGATCGCCGCGCGCCGAATGGACGTCTCAGCCACGATTCTGTCCCCCACATCCAGATGCGCTGCCTGTATCAGACATATTCGCGACCCCTGAATCGATGAATTTGACCATATAGCCTCCTGAGTTCACTTGACTAGGGTTTCGTGCTGCGCGCGGTTGCTCGACGTGTCACGCCTACATTTCGAGTGCCCGTTGATCTGGATCCGCAAGCTCCTTTTCTGTCCGGGATAGGTTTCCGGGTTTGTCGGACGGGGATACCCGGAAAGTCCTGAGTTGAGCGGGTGGGTTTTGAGATGCCGGAAACCCGGACGCCCTATAGACAGGTAGCCGTTTCCGGGTTTGGGTCTTTTGGGCCCCAATAACCCGGACGTAGAAACCCGGAATAACCCGGAAACGACGAATTCTCTCCGGGTTATGCATGCCGTGACCACTTCGAGATGACGCCTCGGCCGCCAGGGTTCGTCTCATCGCCAGAGGTGAAGCGCTCCCTCCGCGCACTCATGCACTTCCTAGCCGCCTCAGGGGTCACGTCGAGCCGGCCGCCGATCTCGGCGAGCGTCATGGGCTGACTCAGGATGTCCCAGATACGTTCCTCGAGCTTGCGGTGCCCATCGAGTTGAGGCACGTCTCGGATGTTGTTCGAGCTAAAAGTGACGGGCCCATCTGCACCATCGAATACCATCTGAATTCCAAAAGGCCGCGGCAAACGCCCGTCATTGACTTTCTTACAAAAGAAGCCGAGATCAACGAGGTCGGATTCTTCACGATTGACACGCTCGACGTACCAGGTTCGCCGCGCTTCGTTGTGCCAGAATGTTGAGCCGAACGGACGCTCGGTGTCACCCCCGCGGTTTATGTGAGCAACCGTAATCGTGGTAATGCCAATGCTGAACAAGGACCTGAAGTAGCGCAGCGCGACGTCTGCTTTTTCAGGTTCACCGCCGCATGCCGCGGCGGCCGAGTCGATGACTAAGCCGACAATGTTGTACTCATCAATCGTGCGTCTGAGCGCGTCGACTAGATCAGGTAACGGGATCCCGTCCGACGGACGATAGCGCACCAACCCACTCGACATGCGCTCGAGCCCGAGTCCTTGCGCGACACGCCCCATGCGGCGTCCATAGTTCGGTTTGCCCGTCTCGTAGTCGAGCACCATCCATCGGCCCGGCCGTGTCTGGAGCCCACAGAAAGGTTGCCCCAGCGCGGCACACGAGATCAGCGCGAAGACCAGGTAGCTCTTGCCCGCGGACCCGTCGCCGAAGATCACCGTCGGTTCGGCGTTGGGCAGCAGGACGTCTACATGAAACGCCTGGGTGACCGAGAACTCGATTTCGGCGGTATCGACCGATGGGTCACTCCCAAGGAACCCATCGCGGACCAGGGTGAACGCCTGGTTCAGTAACTTCGTCCAATTGAAGTCCTTTCCCAAGTCGTAGAGCGCGTCGAGTGTGCGGCGAAACTCGGTAACCTGGGACAGCGACTGGATATTCAGCCTCGCTGACAGGGGATCCCTGCCTGGCGTGCCCACCAGCTCAACACGCACGTCCGTGTCCAGTGCCCGCACGCTTTTCTGTAGCTCCCGACAGGTGATGATGACCTCACCAATCACTGACGGAAGACGAACGCGAATCGCATTGGTGTCCAGAAATTCACGGATCGACCGCTCGAGAACAGGTACCTCGATCGCCTCGAGCGTGCCGCCAGTCGCGAAGTAGTCGAACGCGTCCCCCTTCTCTGCCACGTCCACCACGACAAGCGACGTACGGCTGGCAATATCGCGGAGCTGCACGTCGACGCGCTGCATCAGCCCGCGCCCGACCGCGTCGTTGTCGGGCCAGAGCCGCACGACTCGACCACGGAGGACCTCGAGCGCGTCACCGAAATCGGTCGTACTCGCGCCGCCGGCCAGGGTCACCGCGAGCAGTCCCCGGGTACGACAGGCTTCGGTCGCCTTCTCGCCTTCGACGAGGTACACGGGCTGCTCGGGCGGTGCGTTCGCGACCAGCTCCGCACCCCACAACGGCATGTCTGCCACCTTCAATGGCGCGATGCCGGCCGCCCACGTCCCGCCCATCTTGCGCCACCTGAAGGTTTTTTCTCCACCCTGCTCCCAGCGGCCCTTCTCAGCCACGACAGTCCCGTCAGTGCCGCGGTACACGTACACCCGTGTCGGCTCGCCGATCGCGTGCGACGGATACGGGGGCGGGCTATGCATCGGCACCACGCCGTTGGCCGTCGGTCGTTTTCGTTCAACGCCGAGACCGTCCAGGATGTCGCGGAAACCACAACCAGCAAAGCACTCGAGCCCATATTTCGTGCTCAACGACAGTGATCGATTGTGGTGCTTGGTCCCGTCAGGATGAGCCGGGCAGTACGACCAGACCCGTCCTTCTCCGTTCGGGTAGTCAACCTCGCGCAGCGGGTTACCACTCGGTGACCGCAACCGCGGCAGCAATTCTCGGTACATCGCTTCGCGTCGCTCTGGGCCGAGCAGTGGCTCCATGCTCACGGGATGACTTCCCGTTCGGCCAGTACTGTCCCGAGCAGACTCAGCAGGATCCGCGTCTGCGGCCCAGCGTCACCGTTCAGCGTCCCAGGCAGGACCGCGCTGAGTAACGCGGCGATCGACGACGTCGGCAACGACCTCGCCAGCTCGAGCGCTGAGGCGATCTCCGAGTCGAGCGACTCAGGTTCGGATGGGGTAAGATGCTCTTGCGGCAAGGTGGTGACTCATTTCCTTGTCCGACGCGCCTCGGGAGTCGCAAGCTCGCCGAGGCACTTCTTTTGGTCGAATGCGAGTCGATCTTACAACAATCTGTCTGGTGCAGGGGTCAGGACTGCATGGCTCAGACACAATCGTAAGCAGTATCATTTTTGTAACGATCGACGCAATGGTCATTGCGTCACAACGCAACCGACGCGGGCCGTCCGATCAAAATGCCCGTGATCGTTTGCTTGTCTCGTGGCCTCCAAACGAACGTCTCTACCCCCGCTTCGGCCAGTGCCGCGAGCCACACGTCCTGAGCTTCCGTCACCCGTCCCGTGTCGCTCTTCAGCTCCGCCGCGATCGCCCGTCGCCCCCGAACCATGAATAAATCCGGAAAGCCTGACGCCGACCGCCGCGAGTCGAACGTGTGGAAGCAGTGCCAGCCGAGCTGCTGCGCCAGGTCGACGATCGCGGCCTGGAACTGCTTTTCGCTCTCCTGCGGCAGCGTCACAGCCCGAGCCCGGGTAGCGGCTCGTGGCCAGCTCGAATCATGGCGATGTACTCCGGGATTGGACGGGTCCCGTTGCACTGTGGGAACGCCGGGCAGCCGAGGAACTTTGAGCCGTTCGCCTTGTTCATGCGTTCGACCATCGGCTCCGCGTTGCAATCTGGACACTTCAGCGGTGGGACCTTGACCCGCTTCGTCATGTCGGCAGCCGCGCGAACTGCCCGTTGACCCAGCCGTGTGTGCCGGCCAGCGTCACGACCGCGCGCCAGGCGTATTGTGTGTGCGCCGGCGAGCAACACATCGCGTCCGGACGAGCGAGAAATAGTCGCCCGCACCACACGCAGTGATGCTCGACCTGCAACCGCGCCGCCCGCATCCGCGCGATCGGCGTTCGTGCCCTCGTGTCATGCCGCGTCATCAGGCCACCTCCGCGCGTTTGCTGCGCCAGTAGCACGCCCGACACATTTGCAGCCACGGCAGCTTCGCGAAGCCACACGCGCACAGGTCGTACTGCTCGAACGGTGCGCACATCGGCGACTGACAGCCGACCGCCCGCAATGCCACGTGCAGCCCATGCACCCACGTCTCCTCCGCCAACGTCGGCGGCGCAATCGGACCAGGACTCCGCCACATCAGAATGCAGCGGGCGCCTGCTCCGCCTGAGCCTGCGACTCCATCCGGTCCTCGAGCTTCTCGATTGCGCGAATGACCTCCTCTTTTGAGGCCGGGAATGAGGCAATCAGACAGTCATCCCGTTCGACCTCGCGCCGACCCGCTTCCTCGAACAATGTCGTCAGCTTCTGCGCGAGCTGCGACCGTGGTCCAACCGTCTCAATCTTGTCCGAAGCAGCAGGCGCAGATCCGTCCGTATCCGTCGATCCAGTCTCCTGGTCTTCCGGTTTTGGGTCTGTTGCCTGCAGGACCTCGCCAGACTGCGGGTCAACTCCCGCGGTCTGTGCCTTCCTGTTGTTGACCAGCGTCCGCAACTGCTTACCCGCTTTGATCAACTCGTCGTCGGTGCGCGCGCCCGCGCGTGCGATCCAGTCCATCTCCTGGCCGACGATGACGTGCAGCTCAATTGCTTCCTTCACCAGGCTCGCGTACGCGTCGACCAGCCCACGATGACGCTCTGTCTGCTCAGGTGGTGCACTGGCCTCTGGACGCGGCTTAGCCTCTTCTGCGGCGACCTCCGCGTGTGCTGCAAGGGCTGGACGCAATGGCGGCCCGCCGAGCGCGAACGACTCCTCGTCCGAACCGTGGATGCGCGCGTACTCTGCTGCCCGCATCGGCACCTCAAGTCGCTCCATTTCCTCTTCGTGGGCCAACTCCAGCTCGTTCGTCTCACCCGGGCACGCTCGCAGCAACGAATGCATCTCCGCGGTTTTCGCCAGCATGTGCGCCGGCTTCTCGCGCCAGAATTGCGTGTCCCCCTTGAACTCGCGATAGTTGATAACTGTCCAGAGAGGTTCCTTCGCTCCGCGCATCCATACGCCAACCCGAGCTGCCGCAGGAGGCGTGTCCGAAGTCCAGATGTCTTTCCAGACACCGTCCTCAGCGCACCATTGCGGCCCAACCTGACCCGCGTAGGTCTTTGACCGCGACGCGATCAGGCGGACTCCGTTGATGCCCGTCTGCGGCGTCATGACGTACTTGCCGGCGTTCTTGTCGAAGCGTTGGATGAACCAGATCTGCCGCGGGACCGAGAGCGGGTCGAGACGCGTCCGCTGACAGACCAGGCCGATATGGTCGAGCTCGGCGAGCGTCATCGGCTGTTTCCACCCGCGCCCAATTTGCTCGATCACCTGACCGATGCGGTCCTCGCCAAAGACCTCGAGCGCGACCGGTGCCTGACGGTAGTCGATGATCGCCATCGCGGTCGACGGCTGTTGTTGAGTGACGGTCATGGGTGGAACTCCGAAAAGGCGTGATTGACGGCTATAGCGCGTAGCGCGGATTGCTCAGGGGCTTCCCCGCCCTCGCACAGGTCGCACGGGACCTCGATAGTGCAGTTGCACGGCGTCGAGGGCGAGCATTCGCCACAGGTACAGGCGATGGTTGCGCTCACTTTCGCGTGCGCCTCGCACTCGTGGACGACGTGCATCAGTGGACAATCGTCGCTCGTGAAGTACGAGTGGAACATTTTCATGGAGAACCCTTTGGATCAGGAAGTGGAACAATCAGCACGTCCGACCGGGGACACCAGGACCCGCGACAGGTGATGCCGTGTGAGTCTGCGTCCAGTAGAAAATCCAGGTCGTCGTCGATGGGAACCCCGTACGCCCCGGAGTAGATCCCGCCTGGTACCGGCACGAGGATGCTCAACCACGTCATTGCGGTAAGAGCAAGGCTTGCTCACTCCATTGGTAGAGCTGGGTGCGCACGTCCGCGACCCGTGTTGCCGGCGTGCACGCGTCGGTCGCCCACCACAGGTCGCCCTCCGGACCGACGATGACCTCGGCGACCTGCCAGGGCTCGTCCGGCATGCGCCGCACCGCATAGAAGCCCGCCGTTCTCGGCGCCTCACGTGTCGCCCGCGGCCTCAACGGGGCCCAGTGGGTGACAGACACTCCGGACATCTCCTCGTCCTCGAGGATCTCGCCGTCGCGCAACCGCTCTTCTCGCCGCGCGATTTCGCGATCCGATTCCCACTCGTCCTCCAGGTACGGCGGCACGAACTCCGCCTCTCGCGCCCATGGCAATCTCATTGGTCCTCCACCCGTAGCGTTAGCACCCGGACACCGTCCATTGAGAACGTCTGCCCATAGCCAGGTCGTACGCCATAACTCGACGCACATCGCCAAGGCTGTGGATGTTCAGCCACGGCATGCCCATCTCAGCGGTGTGCGCGCGCCACGTTGCTGGCATGTACTGACCAGGTCCCGTCGCTCCTGTGCCATGACGGTTAAGCACGTCAAGGCCGCCACTTTCCTTGGCGATAATGCAGTCGATCTGACCGGAAGCCGGTGGCGAACCGGCTCCGGTTCCAACACCGCTCGCTGGTTGGGCGAGCAGTCCTTCAAAACGCAGATAACTCACGGCATCGACCCCTGGCTGCGCCGCCAGGGCATCGGCGAGGTCACCTGGATCAATCCCCACCTGATGCGCTAGCGCGACCGCATCGTCTTCCTGGGCCGCGTGAATCGATAGGGCAGCGCCGGCTACAACGCCTACGACCAATCCAAAGATTGCCCCGAACGCGATCCTTGCCATTCAGTCTCCCCTTCGCATCATGTGGTCGACCGCGACAAGCCGATGCCCTAGCCACTCAGCGACAGTGGCGATAACGCCGTTGCCGCACATCCGGTAGCGATGGCTGTCAGGGATCTCACGACCGTCAGCAGTCCAGCGTGTGTGCTCATCAGGCCAACCCATGAGGCGCTCACATTCAAGTGGCGTCAGGCGACGAACACCGCAGCCGGGCCCGCTGACAGCGGGTCCGGCTGCTATCCCTAATCCCGTACCGACTTTGATCGGCGGGCACGTATCGCCTGCATTGACGCCACGTGTTCCGCCAGTTGGTTGGAATGCGATCAGGTTGTCTGAGCAGTCGCCACGCGGACTGGAATGCCCATGATGTCCGTCGCTGGCGCGCTTCGCGCCAGCGACTACAAAGTTCTCAGTCTCGCCATCCATGCGATAGCCCGACGCGCGTGCCCTCACGGCACGCGCGTCGGGCTCAATGACGAGGTTCAGATCATCTTCGTGGTGTCGACCGGGAAGATTGCTGTTTGGGTGGCCGCCGGCCGTACGGCCGGCGGCCACATGGAGTTGCCCTGGCCATGCTTGATCGGCTCGGACGTTGCCGTGGTGACTTCCGATAGTGCCTGCAACGCTGTTAGCAGCGCTGGTGGGAGTTCCTTGCCCCGCTTCGCGGCGCGGCGCAGGATGCCCGCCGCAGCTTTCGCAGACAGCCAGTACTTGCGCGGCACGGCGCGCGTCTCCAAGACATCCGACAAGGATCGGACGACGGCGCCGCTGGGGCACTCCGAACCAGCGGCCGTCCAGTATCCGCCAGGCCACGCCATACCCTGCGTCGACCAGGGTCCGCAGAACGATGCCGAAGTCAATTCCTGGTCGCTCGGGAGGACTGGATAAAAGTCCAGGGACATTCTCAGCGGCGATCCATCGTGGCCGCAGTTCTCGCACCACCCGCGCGAACTCATAGAAGAGACCGCTTCGCTCGCCGGAAAGTCCGGCCCGTTTACCGGCCACGCTGTGGTCCTGGCAGGGCCATCCTCCGTAGACGAGATCAACACTGGCGGCAGCGAGTGCCGTTCCTCCCAGCCGTTGAGCGTCGGAGACGTGGTCGTGTCCGACCACGTCTCCGCATCGCCCTTGAAGTGCGGCCGCGTCCACTTGGCGAACATCCGTTATGCACTCCGTCTCCGGCCAGTGGCGCGCGAGCACCTCTAGGCACCAGGGATCTTGTTCGACCTGAAGCATCGTGCGGATGCTGGCTCGGTCGAAGCCGATTTCAAAGCCACCCGCACCACTGAATAGTGAGACGGCCTTCATTACGCACTCACCGCGGGACTCAGCACGTAGGCGACCACAAAGATGATCACCGCGGCGGCCACCATCAGAATCCACAGCAGCACTTCGCCCCCGCCGCTTTCGTCGCGGGTCATGGCTTCTGCACCGCTTCCTTGAAGCCATCCATGAGGCGGTCTTCCATGAGGGCTCGAACACGTTTGAACTCCGCAGTCGCGGCGTTGCCTGCCGGCTCAATCTCCGAGTCGGTGTACGCCTTACAGCTAATGTCGACGCCGCGCGTGGACGTCTTCACTTCGACGCTGCTGACGCGCTCCGAGGATCCCTTCCCCTGCGCATCGAGCGTCGCATTGATCTGCTGGAGCTGGTCGAGGATTGCCCCGAGCGTGTCCTCCAGGGATGGGCGATAACGGTTGCGCACCGATGCTGGCTGCTTGTCGAAGTCTTCGGTGTGGATGTCAGGACTCTTGTCGCCGGCCATGATCGCGGCTGCCGTCGCGTCCCGCTGCCATCGCGCGGCACCACCGTCACTCATCGGATGACCCCTGAACGCTTGGTGAACGCGACGTCATCGGCGATCCACTCGACCTCTTGCTCGCTCAGGTCGGAGCCGTCGAGGACCTCGCCGGAGTCATGCATGTTGAGCGGCTGCGCGCCAATCACCGCGAGCGCCTCTTCGCTCTCCCGCTGGCGGTTCCACTCCTCGTTCTGCGCAGCTCGAGCTACGTCGCGTTCAGCTCGTTTCTGCTCCTCGCACGCCTTGTGCGAGTAGTTGTCCCAGTCGAGGAGCGCGATCTGGCAATAGCCACACACGCGCGGCTGCGGGTTGACCGCGCGACGGATGTTCAGCGTTTCCGACTCGCCGAGCTGCACGCGGACCTGCGCGGTCGCACGCGCCATCAGCACGATAGTGACCTGCTCCGGATCCTCACCATCTCCGACCTCGGCGGTGTAGGACACCTCAGTCTGTTGGTGGCCATAATTACCATCTGAAAACATCTTCGAAACGCGGACGCTGACCGTGGTGACCTTCATGCCGCCGCCCCAGTTGGCTCACTCGCGCGAAGCGAACTCTCAGAGACCCCGAGGATGTCCGCAGACATTGAGAAGAAATTCTCAGGCGGAGTCTCTTTGCCGTTCAGCCAGCGGCTGATCGTCGCCTCGCCTATTCCAAGACGTCGCGCGAGTTGGGCCTGGCTCATCCTCGGGACCTGATTGCGCAGTGCCGCTTTGATCGGATGCATTCGCTCCTCCTCTTACTGCTGCATGCAGATTACCTTCCTGAGCCATACAGAGTCAACCGTTCACAATTTCCATATGTAACAATCTTGACACTGCAAGGATTCGGCAGTAGGCTGCATGAAACAGATGCAGACCCCATTTGGCCAATGGTTGACTGAAAAGCTCGATGAACGTGGCTGGATCGCTGCCGACCTGACCAGAGCATCCCAGACGCCCGACAACCCCCGCGGACTCGATTCTGGCCTCATCAGCCGCTGGTTACGCGACGGGCCCCTGGCGGCCACCCCGACCCACGCCGAGACGCTCAGCCGTCTGGCGCACGCGTTCAGGGTCCCCGACAGCGAGGTCTACCGCGCCGCCGGTCGCCTCCCGCCCGACATTCCGTCGAACCCGATCCAGAGCGAGCTCGAAGAGCGTCTGCACCACCTCGGCACGATCCTGAGCAAGTACCCGCGAGCGTTCTGGCTCGCCGTGATTGAGGCGAGCGAACACTTTGCCGAATCGACGACGCCCCCGCCTTCACCCCCGGTTAGCGCCACCAAACCACACGTACTTAACGCGCCCAGTAGGTCGCTAACTACGGCCACTTCGCGTCGCCGCAAGCGGTTAACGGATTCACAACCCGCCTTTGTGCCCGTCTCTCTCGCCGCCTGATGCGCACGTAACGCGATTGTGACTCGACGGCCCCCGTCAATTCCCCTAGACGGGGCGGTACCGAAGACTGCCGATCCTTCTATCTTCCGCACCCTGAACGGGAGGAAGATCGTGGATCTGTATGACGCAGCTTCGTACCACCAGTTAGCGCTCAACGCCGCAGGCAAGTCGCCGAACACCCTCAAGCTGTACCTGCTGTACGAGAAACGCTTTCTGGAATACCTCAACGCACGTCATATCGCCGCCGACCTGGACGCGCTGAACCCACTCTACGCACGCCAGGCCGTGCTCTGGTTTCAACAGCGCCGCGTTGGCACCCGCGGCGGCGTGTCCGCAACCGCGATGTTCCTGAACGTGCTCAAGACCTGGGCGTCGTTCCTCGAAGCGGAAGGCGTGTGGGCCGACTCGCCATTACGCCGCGTGCAGCGGGTCAAGGTGAGGAAGCTCGAGCGCCAGCCGTACACGCGAGCCGAGTGCAACGCGCTGTTGTATTCGTGCTCAGCCAGCTCGTCGCCGGAACGCGACCGATTCCTCGTGGAGCTGCTGCTCGGGTCGGGCGCGCGGATCGGCGAGGTGACCGGTCTGCGGCTCGGCGACGTCCGCTGGGATCGACGCACGATCCGCGTCCTCGGCAAGGGTAACCGTGAGCGGACGGTCCCGATCGGCGACCCCGAGCAATCCGACGGTGGGCCGGTCTGGCGCTCGTGGCGTGTGTACCTGAAGGTGCGCGCGGCGCAGGTCGATCGGATGCGCGGGCGCGCGCACGACCAGCTCTTTCTGACCCTGGCCGGCTACCCGCTGACCGCGGAAGGCGGTGCCGACGTCATCCGTCGCCTGGGTGGATCCGTCGGCGTCGAGGGTGCCCTTCCGCATCGTTTTCGCCACACCTTCTGCACGGTGTATCTGACGCGGTACCCGGGCGACGAGATCGGCCTGCGCCGCATCGTTGGCCACCTGTCCAAAGCCGTGCTCGCCGACTACGTCCATCTCGCGAACGCCGAGATCGCGCTGCGTGCCGGCCACGGGTCGCCGATGAGTGTCTGGCTTACTGAGAAGATTCGCTAGTCGTTTCCTGATCGGCCCAGGCGCGCAGCACGCGAATCAGTTGGGTGTTGAGACTCCGCCCCTCCCGCGCGGCCAACATTTTTGCCGTTGCAAGCAGGTCCTCAGGAAAGCGAACGGTACGGTGCAGTCTGGAGAGCGCTGGGTCACGCGGCGCACGTGGGCGCACCCCGTCTCCTTTGAGTTTGTTGCATAGCGAATGTGCTGGTTGCAGATTGGGCATCGTGTCCAAGCCACCCTTGGCCCGCGCAATGACGTGGTCGATCTCCATATCGCCCCGCGCCACAGGTGTTCGGCAGATCCCACATAGTCCGTCGGCGCGTTCCCACAGGAAGTCGCGGAGCGCGTCAATCGTTGCCACGCTCAGGCCTCTTGGCAAGTGCCCATGTCAGTAGCCATTTGACGGCAGCAGCCCTCGACTCAAAGCGCTGACTAAAACGGAACTCGTCGAGTTGGGCAATCAATTCGGGAGGTGCGACGAAGTTGAGAACGGGGGGCTTTTGTGACATATTGCCAGTATAGACGACCACGTAGCCATTGTCCATACGTCTTGTATCGGCTATACTCACTGCATGAGCCAGACAGTACCAGGGACTGAACCAGTACTCGAACGACTCGGCGCGATGATCGCCACCCTCGCTGGCGCGGTCGCCGCCGCCGACCTGTACCTCAACTCGTACGACACCTCGGCCCCGTCGCGCATCAAGGCCGAAACCCGCCTCGTCATCGAAGAGGCAATGGCGCTCATCAGACCACGGTCATGAGCGACAGCATGGACATCGCGGTAGCGACCGACCACTTACGCGAAGTCCGACGAACCCTCCAAGCCATCAATGGCTGCCCCTTCAACCTTCCGGACTACGAATTAGATTCGGCCATCGACATGTTGACTCGCCTCGCCAACAACGCAGCCATCATCCGCCACGAAGCCGTCGTCGCCAAGGCGCGCGCACTCAAAGCGAAGCGCGCCTTTGATCGCGACATGAGAAAGGCTCTCCGCTCATGAGCCGCAAGCCCTGGATCCAAGCTCGCAACCCGAACGTCTTCGTCATCCTGTGCTCCCAGTGCGGGCAGCACCACGACCGTCGCATCGCCTGCGGCACACTCGGGAAGTCGGTCTCGAAGTCATGACGTACCAAACCCTGACTGTCGGCAAGACTGTCGCCGAACGCCGCGTGCAACGAGCCGAGGTCCTGGCATCGAACAGCCGCCAGTGGATCGCTTGTTCGACTCGATTTGCCGGTTCAGCTCGCGGCGAATCGGTGGTGTGGGCCATCCCGTCGCAGTCGGTGCTCGGCCTGTGGCACCTCGCTACGGACCAGGGATGCGGATGCCACGATGCACGGCGCCGCAGCGGTCGCTGCAAGCACCAACTCGCAATCCGATTGGTCCTCGCACAACATGGGCTCCGCCCCGAAGAGCGGACAAACAGCCGTCGCAACGGACATGTCAACGGAAAGGTTCTGCCATGACCCACCCCACTCGCACCCGTCCGCATTGCCAGGGGTCGGACCGGAGAACGCATCGAACGTGCAGCTATCTGGCGGCAAGACGGACTCGCTGTCACTCGCGGACTGGCCCCCGATACGGGCTACACCATCACCCACGTTGAGAGCGGCTACGCGCTGGTCATCAACATCCCGACCCAGGCTCGCGCTCGTAAAGCCGCAGAGCGCTTCCTGTCACTCGGGAATTGGAACGTATCGCGTACCACCCTCCTCAAAAATAGCGCCATGAAAGTCGCCTCGCGTGAACTCAAAGCTGAGCTGCGGGCCGAAGGGATTTTGTCATGACTGTCGATATCAGCGTTGCCCACCTCGGCGACCGCTCCGTCTTCATGCCGTTGACAGAGCACGGCGCGCGCTGGCTGAACACTCACATCCAGGGGTACATGTTCAGCGGGCGCGCGGTCGTTTCCTACGCCTCCGCCGACCTGACCCAACGCCTCCGCGACGCAGGACTGGTGGTCGCGTGAGCATACCGATGACCTTCGCTGAGTGGATGACCGCCATCGCCCAGACGTACTGGGACATCAACTACCCCGAGTTTTGTCGTCGTGCGGGGTTCTCGGAAGATGACTATTCGGACGACAAGTGGCACACGTGGCTCGCACTCGCCAAGTGCCTCAAAGCGTTCGATGCGGGCACGCTCGAAAGGATCGTGCAGCCGTGACTGACTTCAAGGCTTGCCCTGGCACACGCCAGCCTACTGTCAAACGCTACAAGATCAAGCCAACATATCGAACCGGCGACTACGCCGATCGCTACGGCCGCGGTCACTGCTCCGTCTGCGGTAAAGACGTCACCTGCCATAAAGACAAGTCTGCGGTACGCCACAAGGCCACCCAATGACCACCCAGCCCCACAGCACCATCATCGCCGCGCTCGCGGCCTGCCGTAAAGCCTTCCAAACGAAACTCGACACCGGCGCCTGCATGCATGACCGCAGTGATTGGAAAGCGCTCCACACCGCGACCGTCATCGCCCTCGCCGCAGCCAAGGAACAGCGCGCTGAGGTACTTCGACTCAAGAGATTGGTGCATCAGGCATTCGACGCTATCGACAACCACCCGTCCCAGCCGAAACGGTTCGTGAAATATCCCTGCGCTGACTGTGGCGAACCGGTCTCTAACGCGGGCTTCGCCCGCCGATCGCACGAGCGCGGCACCATTCACCGTGCTGCTCTCGACGCTAAAGCGCGGTCGACAAGCTGATGGCCCGCGGCGTCAAACGCGACTCGCCACGCGACCTCCAGATCCGCATCGGCGCCGCGCTCGACAACATCGAAGACCTCAGAGCCCAGGTTGTCACTCGCGAACGCGCCATCGAAGCCGAACGCCGCCTGATCACCGAACTCGAGCGCCGGCTTGCCGAAATGGAAACTGCCGCAGACACCTAACGCGCCTGCGGCAGTCCGGTCACCTCAGATCAAAAAGGGAGATCATCGAGGTTCACTGGTGCCAGCGCGTCGGCCGGCTCCGTCGTGCGTCGAGCCCGCTCGTTCGCTGCATGGACCGGCTCGCCGCGACTCGCGTACTCTGCCGACCCGCTCGTTGGCGCGTCTCGAGGAGATAAATTGGTCACCTCGTCGCACCACACGTTCAGCCCAGCCCGCGGCTCGTTCTCACGCGACATGTACGCGTCGATCGACAGGTTCCCAATCACGTGGACCCTCGACCCCTTCCCCAGCTTCCGCGCGTACTCGAGCTGCCGACCCATGACCGTCACCCGATACCAATCCGTGTGGTCGGTGCACTCGTCCGACTGTGGCACCTTCCGCCGCTCGTTGACCGCGACATTGAACTGTAACCGCTCTTTGCCATCCTGCGTAAATCGCGACTCAGGATCGCTGCCGAGATTGCCAATCAACATGATCTTCTGCATGACTTGAATTCCCTCGCCCGCCAGATGCACGGGCCCGTTTTGTTCGTCCTCAATCGATGAACCGACGCGATCCTCTCCTCCCCTCGACAGAGCCTGCCGACCGAAGTGATACAAGTCACGGACCCTGGAAGCGGGTCGCTGTCAAGGCCGAAGAGCGGAGACGGGAAGGGGCCCCGCGCTCTTCGGAACGTGGGGTAGGTTCCCGCCGGAGCGTGCCTTGACTGGACCCGCTGGAAGGCGTCACCCTACACGATCACTTCTGGTCGTCAGGCGCCCACACGCGCCACACTGGCGTACGCACGAACTCCTCCTCGTACCCAACCGGATTCCAGTTGACTGCCTCCGAGTCGGTCACCCCGTACTCAACCAGCAGCACCCCGGCGTTCTCGTCCAGGTCGACCTCGAGCACCGTCATGTCGTCGCTCTTCACGGCGTCAGCCACATCCCCCATGCAGCGCTAGCACCGGCAAGAGCAAAACAATGGCGATCACACCTAAAACGATCATGATCACGCTCAACACCGTCGCCTGCACTATCGTGTTCCGCTGTTCTCGCTTGAATTCCTCGTCATTCATGGCGCCACGTCCGCGTACTGCGCATGCCCCGTCGGCAGCTCGCCCCGCTCCCGAGCATGTCGACGCCTCAAGTTCTCAGCCCGCGTACACGCCTCAAGATGATCAACGCACGCCTTGATGTCGCACACGTGGTCGACCGTCCACCCCTTCTGCATCACCCCGTGCTCCCACTCGCAGATCAGTCGATGCGCCTGCTCGTACTTGCGCCTCGTCGGCACCCACACCCGCGGATACCCGTCAACGTCGAAATTCCCGACCCACGTCCGCCAGCCATCCTTCACCTTTACGTGCCGATACACCATGCCTCGAAGATCTTCCTCTGGTTCCGTCCCTCCGTTACCTTCCGCAGTCGGTTCCATCTCGACGGCGGGTTCCTCCGCAGGTCCCTCCGCGAGCACCTTGACGTTGACCTCGAGCACGTACGGCAGCGCGATCCGCGCCATGCCCCACCTCCCATCCATGCGGTCAACCGGCCGCACGCGATACGCGCACTCGCCCGTCCCGAGCCACATCAGGTCGTCGCGCATGACCGTCGGCGTACCGCTGGCGAACTTTCCGAGGGTGACGTTATTAATTCGATGATCGTTTTCAGAACGCGGGACCTTGAGCGGAAACAACCGACTCAACGCGTCCGCGTCGTCGGGATCCCCCTGCGCCAGGATGACCTGCCAGGCCGTCTCCTGAAGCACCTGATTGCCGAGACCGTGCACCGCAGCTTCGAGCTGGCTCAGCCCGTGCGCAGCAACGACCACCCCGACCCCCGCGTCTCTCGCCCGGGCGAGCAGCGGCTCGAGGTGACGCGCGTGCTTGCCGAGCGCGCCAACCTCGTCGACGACGAGTAAGCAGGACGTCCCGACCGGCACCGCGGTACAGGCCCGCTGCAGCGCAACGAGCGCCCACGCGCCGATGATGCGCGCCAGCGACGGGTAGCGCCGACTGTCCAGGCTGACGAGCAGCGTCGTCTTGCCCTGCACGACATCCTCGAATCGAGCCGCGTCGATGCCCGCACCCAGACTAGGGCCGGCGGCAGAGTCGAGCAGTCTCGTCACCCGCATGAGCGCCGTCGCCATGCCGGACAACTCCGTTACAGACGCGGCCGCGAGCTCTGCTTGCCAGATCGGCACCCGCGGCCTACGCTGATTCCGCTTCAGCGCGGCGGCCAGCATGGTGGGGTTGAGCAGTGCTTCGACTGCTTCTAGCGTTGGAGGGGTCGCCTCCCAACGCAAGAGGTGACCGATCCACTGACACGCTCGGGCGGCCGCCTCGCTGAAGACTTCCGCCGGGCCCTCGTGGCGCGCGGCTTCGGTGAGCTGCTCGGCCAGTACCGTCGGGTCAGGGTCCAGCAGGTCGAGCTTGAGCCGCCCGCCGATCGTCCACACCAGGCCGCCCGCGGCGGCGATCGCCTCCTGCATCGCCCGCGAGCCCTTCGCGTCGATGACGATGCACGGGCCGATGCTCGCGTGTCCCTGGACGAGGAGGCTGAGTAACGTGGTTTTGCCCGAGCCCGGTGCGCCGAATACCGCGCCATGGTGGCCCAGCTCGCGGCGAGAAAGACTGACCGTCTCGAGCGCTGACCGATAACCGATCCCGACACGCCCATGCCGATGCCCGATGCCATGCCGCGCGCGTGCCGCCGCGATCCAGCCGGGTCGCCTCACGGTTCAGAGATAGCCATAGCACGGTCCATCCGCGAACTTGCGCTCCACCTCGTGCAGCACCTGCTTTGCCAACCCTTTGATATCAATGACCTGATCGATGAGCACGTCCCTCACTGTCTGCTGACACCAGACCCCATCGCTCAACCGCGTGAACCGGTAACCGGTCCAGTGCCCGTCGTTACTATGCCGTGTCTCAATCTGGAAGCCGGGTGGCCGTAGGCTGAAAATCACAGCAGTAAGCGGGTTGAACTGTGGATGTGCCATCAGTGCAGCGGAACAATCTGAGTCGAGTAGATCGTTGCGGTTTTGCCTGGTGCCTGGTCGATGACGTCGATCTCAATGCTCGACGGCCTGCTCTCCCGCGGCCACAGCACGAGCAGGACCACGATCACGAGCGCCAGAATGGTCGCTATCAGCATCCACTGCTCGCGCGTCCAGGTCGCAACGTTCAGGTTCATAGGCCGATGTAGAACATCGTGCGCGTATCGCGCGACCGGTCCCGCGGAATCTTCAGCTTCGTCCTCGGCACCCTCGCAGCCCGATACATCAGCCAGTACAGGCCGACGCACACGATCCCCAGTACGACAAGCCCTATCACGACACGCCCTCCTTCCTGATCGGAATCGGCTCGGCCTCGACCACCGGGTCTGAGTGGAAGGCGGCATGCTCCCGAGCGCTGAGCCGATCGAAAAGATCGAGCCAGACCCGTCGCAGTCCGCTGACGAGTAGTCCTGTCCCGATTCCCGCGCGACGCACCATCCCTTTCTCGTCGGCGCTCAACTCGAGCGCGTCCGCCACCTCGGCCAACTCCCGCGGTTGCTGCGCTCCGCACCACCACGCGTCGCAGTTGCCCTGCACCGCGCGGCCGACAGCCGTGCCGAACCATGACGACGGTCGCTGGGTCAGCACGTGAAAACTCTGTCCCCAGTGCCGCGACCGCTGCACTGCCTGACGCATCGCTCGTTCACCCGCGGGATCCTCAGACACCGTGATCGCCTCGTCGACAAACACGATCGACCTGCCCGGATGCGCCAGCATGTGCTGTTTGATCACATTCGTCCACGCCGCGAAGATCGCCCCGACGTGAGCCTCGTCGACCTCGCTCAGGTCAAGGATGACTACTCCGTCGTCGCGATGCAGCACGATCTCGCGTGCGTCCCGCGCGTCTCGCGGCGTGAGCTTCCGCCCGCCGAGGTACTCGAGGAAGCGTCCGCAGTGCTCATGTTGCTCGTCCTGGTCGATGCCGAAAATACGGATGCCTTTGACGAGGTGCAACCGTGACGTCAGGATGTGGAACCCCATACCCTTGCCCGCGTTCGTCGCGCCGTACCAGCTCATGTGGGGTCCCTTCGACGTCGACACGTACGGCGTGAAGATGCACGGCCGATTGCCCGCGTTGCCCCACGGCACGCCGTTCGGTAGCTGTAGATAGCCATCCGACCACGGGTACGTCCGCGACACGGTCCGTGTGTCGACGAGGTGCGTCCGCCCCGTCATCGGCTTCGTTCGTACCGGGTCGAGCTGCAACAACCCATCTCCCTGCTCCCAGCGCAGGTTGTGGAGCTTGCCGCCGAGGGTCTTCACGTAGTCCTCGGTCTTGCGCGACCGTTTCCGCACATCCTGCCGCGACGACCCGCGAACGAGCACCGTCACCGCGACGTTGAACGGCTTCGTGTAGCGGTGCTCGAGCGCGTAGCGCAGGTCGGTCAGTTGCTCGAGCGCGACCATCCGCGCGGCAGACGGATTCGACGTCTCGAGTTGCCTGATCTTGACGTCGACGACCCACGCTTTCACGTACGTCTCGTTCTGTGGCACCACGTCGATCGCGATATCGAGCGCCTCATCACCGGCGAACAGCGGAGACGCCCAGTTGGTCAGAATCGCCGCCGGAAACTGACCGAGCGCGTACGCCCGTGTCCACCATCCGTCGGCCTGCACCTCGGTCGTGCCCTCTTCCATGACTTCCGGTCCGTCGCGTGCCTCGGTCGCCTGCGGGTTCCACGTGAGCGTTCGCAGCAGCGGCACGTCCTCAGCCGGTACTCGCGACGCCTCGAGGTGCGCCTGCCGCAGCGCCTTCTCGAGCGCGGTCGTCCGAAACGCCAATTCCGACTCGTTCTGTGCCGGTACGACAAGCAACCTGTCGCGATCGATCAGACTGTGTTGCGCCAGCTCGCTCTCGAACCACGCGCCGAGATCGCGGGCCACCTCGAGTGGATGATTCCGCAACGCCTCGACGACCGGCAGCGTCGTCAGCGGGCGCCCGCGGATGACAATCTTGATCGGGTGCGTCAGCCCGTTGAGGATGGCGCCCCACTGAGCGCGCGCCTGGTGCCGCGCCTCGTCGCTAGCCGTCTCCAGGTTGATGGTTGGCATGCGATAGATCGCGACTGGCGTCGCCGGGCTCGTCGGCAGTTGCGCGCGATAGGTGCGCTTGACGAACCTCAGCGCGGCGAAGGTGCCATGCTCGGCCGGCGGCTTGAGCCACCAGGCCGTGTACGGCGAGATGAGTAGCGGCGGCAATAGCGCGGCGCCGATCGTCGGCGGCAGCAATCCGTTCGTCGCCTGCCAGGCCGTGTACCCGAGGGGTATCCCGAGGAACACGCCCGCGTAGAGCGTCGGCATGAGAAATCGGGCCGGAAATGGCCCGATGCTCTGCTGCGTCTCGAGATGCGAGGGTACTAAATAATGCTGCTCGCCAGACGATTCTTCAGCCATGACCGATCAGGGCAGTCCGAAGACGCCTTTCAGCCACAACCCGAGCGCGCCACCACCCCCGACAAGGAAACTCCCGCCGAGCGACGCCATCAACAGTTTTTTGATGAACCCGCCAATATGCATGTCGAAGATGGAAAAATAGAAGGCAAGACCGCCGAAGATGATCGTCATCGTCAGCAGTCCCGCGCCGAGCAGCGCGGCGCCCGTGGCAATGGCCGTAAACGCGGTAACGAGTGGTGTAACTGGCATCGAACGTCCTCCAGTTCAGTCGTAGTTGTTGAATCGATGCGTTGCGTTGGCGGCCTGCATCGCGGAGTAGGACCGCATGGCCGCGGCTTGAGATCCTGCCGATATCGCTGCTCCTCCCACACCTCCGAATACGACCGCACCGGATCTGACCCCGGCCCCGAGCACGCCGCCAAGCGACGCGCCCGGCGTGCGCGCCAGCCAGTCGACGAGGTCGGCCGCCGCGATGAATGCCGCCCCGGCACCTAAAAACGCAAGGATGCCTGGCGTGAGCACCGCGATGCCCCACCCGATCGCAACCGCGGCCGTCGCTAGCACAACGCCCATCAGCCGCCCGACAAACTCGCGTGTCCACAGCGATGTGACCCACGCGCCCTCAGGGATGAACCCGGCGATGATCGCGACGGGTGCCCAGGCGATCGCGACAGCGACGTGCACGACGTTCGACAACAGCTTGAGACACAGCCTGATGCCGAGCACGAACATCAGCAACAGGCTGAACGCGAAACTGAGCGGGTTGCCCTGGTTGACCTGCGTCGGGATCGTCGCGGTGATGCTCGCGAACGCCGTCGCGGTGATCGATTGCACCGCGGCCTGCTCGATGTCGATGGCGTGGCCGATCCCCCATGGCAGCAGCGACAGTATCGCGATCGACTTCACGATCCGCCCGAGTGCTTCGTCGAGGATGCCACCTCCACCAACGATGCCGCGGTAGTACGTACGCAGCCCGAGCAACACGATAGACAGCACCAGGCCGGCTGCGGCGATCTGGGTGCCCGCGGCAAAGAGCGCCGCTACGGGCGGGAACTGATCGGTGAGCGCGTGCGGGATGTCGACCAGGGTGACCTTCAGAATGGCCAGGAACATCTGCAGCAGGGCCGTGTAGAGCGCGTCGGTGAGCGCGCCGAAGATGGTGGCACCGATCATCGGCAGGTTCTGACTGACGCCGGTCCAGATCGCCGCGCCGATGACGTCGAGCTGGCCGATGAGCGCCTGCCAGAAGCCGTTGAAGTTGATCTGAATCGGTCCCGTCGACTGCGCGAATTGATCAGGCATCCTCAACCCTCCTGGTGACGGTACGCGGTTTCCAGACCGCGACTCGGCGCCGTGTCATGAGCCAACTCAACGCTGCGACGATGACGATGATCGCGGCGAGCCCCTCGAAGAAACCGCCCCAGTCCCAGTGACCCTCAATCGGTGGGATCGTCGCGCCGGCGATGACCAGCGGCGTGGGAGTCGCCGTAGAGGTCGCTTGCAGGGTCCCTGTGGGGGTCGCCGTGCGCGTGCCTGTCGGGGCGACCGTGGGCGTAGACGTCGCTAGGGGCGTGCCTGAGAGCGTTGACGTGGGCAATGGCGTGTAGGTCGGGTACGGCGTATAAGTTGGTTGTGGGTCGATGGCACTGGCCGGTGCTTCGGGGGCGCTCGGCTGCGGACGTGGCGGCGGGGGCAGTACTGCGAGCGAAGTGGGAGGCGCAGCAGGAATGGGAGTACGCGTTGGCTCGACGGACGGTTCCTCAGACGCTTCGTCTGCTGTCACGTCTGTCATTGGATCTGGACACGGCAGCGGCACGTAGACGTCCGGATCGTCTTCCGACTCGACGAACACGATGTCTCCGTTATCGTCTACTTGCCAGCAGGGGGCGTCGGTCGGCGTCGGGGTCTCGACCGATACGGGTTCGCTCGTCGGGGACGGGGTGGACGTCGCTACCGCGACCGGTACGAGACTCGCAGTCGCCCTCGTCGTTGGGGTTGTGGTAGGGCACTCAGGTCGCCTCTGCGCGATGCAGTTCGCCGTCTCAGCCGTCGCGTGGGTCGCAACAGTCGCGGTCCTGTCGGCTCGGATCTGGTCGTCATTCTGATCGGCCCCAAAGAGCCGCACGGCCAGGAGAACCGTGATGACTGTTGCAGGCATATTGCGGTATGCTAACGCAACCGTGCCGGGGTGTTACAAGTGACAAACGAAACTGTTGCGGTTCCGGGCCTTGCCTGGCGGCGACAGCATCTCTTCTTTTCGCAGACAGAGCTCGCGCGCGTGTCCGGGATCACCCGTCAGACCATCGCGCGCCTCGAGGGTGGCGACCGCGCCGCGCCGCGAACCGTCCGCAAGCTCGCTGAGGCGCTAAATTGCGAGCCTCAGGAGTTGACGTTGCAGCTATCCGCTAGCGGTAGGACTGAATAGGTCTAAGTTAGGGATGACAAAGCTGGCCTGTTTCAACTGTGAACGCTGTACGTGGAACCCCGGCGCGGACTGCGGCAAGCGCGAGCACTCGCACTGCGAGAAGTGCGGACACTGCATCGGTCGTCACGTCTCCGTCGCCCTACCGCTTGATAACGATAAGAGGCACTTAGCAGGCCCAGAGGTGGATATTGCCCTGCCCGAGGCGATTGGCGAGCGCGAGTTGTCCCTTGAGGTTCGCGGTCGCAAGGATCGGGATCAGGTTCGCATCTACTCCGGTCGCGCGCATCTCAGCGAACGCTGGTGTCGGCCACAGGTTCGGGCTCGGGTACGACGCCGCGGTCTGAAGCCCTCCGTAGACCTCGAGCGCGAGCGCGCCGCACCCCGCGGCCAGATTCGGCAGGCTGTTGCGGAACGCACCCAGTCCCCATCCATTCGGCACGACCGTTGCCGACACGTTGCCGCTCAGCGCTTCCTGGTCGGGTAACGCATTCCAGAACGTCGACCACCACGCGTCGATCGCGGCAGGATCGTCGCCGAGGGTCCAGAACGAATCGGGCTCGAAGTTCGCCGAGTAGTACCCGGATGCTGCCGCGAAACCTGCCGCCAGCTCGGGACTGGACTGATCGACCGGTACGCCCCACGCGCCAAAGCCGAGTCCGGCGGCCTCAACGGCAGCCCTGATCGGGCCAACGTCGGCCGGTGACGCGACGCACATGTCGGTCGGCAATGACTGGCGACACTGCGTCTGCGGCCACTGTCCGAAGTGCGTCGGCAGCAACAGCGACGGCGCAGCGTTGACCGAAGCGGCGAGGTTGCGCACGGTGTCGATGGCCGAGGTGAGCGACCCGAGCGCGGTGAAGGGTGTTATCCAGACTGTCAGGGACCTGTTCATGATGAGGAAATCCTCCGTAACCCCGCTTCCGGAAGGTGCTGCGCCCAGAACCGTCGCCACCAGAGCAGTCCGTTGAGCGCGCGCTGGTCCTCGACCATCATGCGGTGAGCGCTGCAGGTGGTGTTCCGATAATCCCCTTCTTCGCTGTACGTACAGTCGCAGAAACGATCGACAGCCGCCATGAGCGCGATGGTCTCGTCAGGCGTGCCGTGAAAGATGGTCTGCTCGCGTATAAAAATCACGCGGACGGAACAACCGTCCTCCCCCACCAGTAATGCGACAGCACCGCGAGGAACGCGACGAGCGCAATAAGGCCGACAAGGGGGTCCGGCCAGCTAATGTGAAAGATGAACTGCAGCAGCCACGGCAACCCGTACCAGACGATGGCGAACGCCAAACACGCAAGCGCGATGCGGAGCAGCCACTGGATCCAGGTCACGACAGGTCCTCCTTATGACGGGGCGTACGCGACCCAACCGAACGTCACGTTGGATCCCGCGTTCCCGTTGTGGAAATAGATCTCGAACCCGGTCGTGGTCACCAACCGCACGACCGCGGGGAAATCGTTCTTTGGGTCGCCGCCGATAATCTGCTGATTCACCACGACCACCGGTGTGGACACGAACGGCGTGCCAAACGTGATCAATCCCGTGCCCTGGTCACCTCCGCCGGCGGGCGCAACGGTCTTTAGCCCGTATTCCACGTGCCCTGGGCCAGGAGGTCCGGTTGCCCCCGCAGGTCCGGTCGCTCCCGCGGCACCGGTCGCGCCCGTGGCACCAGTAGCGCCGGTCGCTCCCGTCGGGCCGGTCGGTCCCGCGGGCCCTGTTGCCCCCGTCGCGCCCGCCGCGCCGTTTGCCCCGACGTGCAGTGGTGTGTAGGTCATACCGCCCTCCGAATGGTCAGTAGAACGCGTCTCGCCCTACTGTCTTGGCGAATGCGAGGACAGCGGCATGAGCCTGCTCCTCCGTATCGAACGTGCCAAGGTAATAGCGTTGCTCGTCCACCTCGAGCCGGCCCATCCATCGCTTGTGGTTCGGGTGCACTCCACGAAACCGCGAGCGTGTGCCCGTCCGTTTGGAACTGTTGAGTTGATTGATTCCGGTTCCGTCGCGGAGATTTGAGCGACGGCAGTTGTGTGGATCAAGATCGATATGATCAACAGTCTTGACCCCCGGCATCAGCATGCGATGTAGATACTCGTCCCGACCCTTGAGTCGCGTTCGTGCGTAGCCATCGCTGTTGTTTTGCCAGAGATGTTTCGCTAGGGACGGAAAGTCGGCGAGATCCACAATCCAACGCACGCCATGCGGGTCGCTGAGAACTCCTACTTCGCCCTCTATGAAGTTCCGCGCACGGAGACGCTCGAAGAATGGGACCTGTCCCCTGGCTGTCGCGTAGTAGCAACGCGCGCACATTCCGCGACAATAGGCCGCTCGTTCTCTGCATCGAGCACACATCATGTCTGCCTGCCGCATACAGGAACATCATACTGCTCTCCATTACTCAGCAGGCACGCCAATTAGCTCCATCTGCCTTGTAGGTCATCGCGTCGCCAGGCAACACGACGCCATCCATGACAAGTCCGGTGCTGAGATTGACCGAGCCGCCGATCACTCCGCCCGAGGTCGAGTTGACCGTCGTCGTGCCGATGACCGCGCCGACCGTAATCGGCCGATTGGTCGTCGTCGCGTCTGGCAGGGTGACGACCACGCCGGCGTTGCACCACACGAACATGATCCCCGGCCCGACCACGTAGTTGATTGCCGTCGCGACCCAGGCCGCGGCGTAAAGCTGCTCGAGCGTGACGGTGCCGGTGCCCGCGTAACCGCCGACTCCGTGGACGTGGTTGCCCTCCGCGGCGATGCCTGCGCCGGATCCGATGTCGACGATCGGCGTCTGAGCTGCCCCGCCCGCGCGCGACACTTTGGCGCCGGTGTGGTCGACCGAAAACAGCGGCGTGACTCCGTCTGGTGCGTAAATGATGACGCCGCGACCTGACGGGTCGGTGTTTTTGATCGTGTACGCATACGCGATCGGGTCACTGACGGTTGTCGCCAGGGGCGTGTTGCGGCGCGCGGTCAGCGCGTCGATGATCTGCTGGATGTCTTGCGCGGCCGCCGGAGTCTTGCCGAAAACGACGTCGTCGAATGATGGCATCTAGGACCATGACCTCCCGCTGTCCCACGGCACGCCCGCGTCGTACCCGAATGGTGGCCCGGCTGCGACACCGAAGACCGACATCGTGACCGCGATACTCAACACGCGGCTGCCTGTTTCCACCGCTTCAACCTCTGACGGGCCTTCGATCTTCAGCACGCGCACAATCAGCGCGCCCCCCTCCGCGACCAGGCGCACGCGGTTGCCGCTGCGCGATAACGCGGCAAGCTTGGCAACCTGATTCTCAGACCCGCGGGAACTGAGCGCCCCGGATCCGTAGCGTTCGTCCCGTCCGAGCTGCAGCACGTAGCGGCGCACCTCGCGCACATCCGGATTCGGCAGCCAGCGCACGCTGACCCGGCGGGTGATGGCCGGCGACGTCGGGGCGCTCGACAGGTCAATCCGAAACGTCGGGCGCTCGGTGATGAACGCGGCGCCAACCGGCACGAGCGCGCGCGGTCCACTGGTGAACGTGCCGAGTTGGGTGAACGAGCCCGACGTCCCTTCCTTCGCCGCGCTGACCTTGACGTTGTTGCCGCCAGTCAAATTCTCGGACATGACAAGGACTTCTTCGATGTCCTTATTCATCGCATCATCCCCGCCATCCTCCGACGGCAGGATGACGTAGCACGAGGTCGCGAAACGGCGCGCGCGCCCCGACTTGAGATCGCCGTACGGCGTGGAGTACGCGAGCGGAGCCCAGAACGCCGACACCGTGCCGATGTTGTTCTGGCCGAACATCCACAGCCGCGGTCCGTCCGGCGCGAGTCCGGTGATGTGCATCGCGGTGACCTTGAACCCGCGCAGCACGATCGGTGCGACGTTCCACACGAACGGCCCGAGCTCGGGACCCCTGATCGCCTCAACGCCTGCAGCTTCGCCAGGCATACGGCCGATCAGTTGACCGGAGGACGCCTCGCGCCCCCACATGACCCAGGTGACGTTGTTGATGGGGTCGTACTGCGAATAGATCAGGTAACTGCCGCGCGACAGGAGCGCGGTGCCATACCCCGCGACCGGCGTCTCGTTGGGCAGCAGCGTCATCGGCGTAATCGGCTCGCCGATCGCGTACTGGGTGCCCGCGACCGCGACCCGATACAGGTCGTAGCCGGCGGAGCAATACGCCGTGCCGCTTTTGGTGAGCGCTGCCAGACCACCGGTCGGGAGTGGCCCCATCTCCGCCTCGGGTAACAGATTCGGAGCGAGGCCAGACGAGTCGAGGTCCCGCAACCCGTCGGTACACGCGATATATAAGTGGTCGCGACTCGTCGCGAAACGCGTGATCGGCGCACCGACGTCGATCGCCGGACTGCCGAACCCCGGCGTCCACGAGGTGTCATTGCGCGGGTTCGTCTCGCAGTAGCGGATCCCGCGCGCCCCGAATTGAGCGATCAGGCGCTCGGTCGTGATGATCGACGGCGACACTCCGGTCGTCCAGAACACGGTCGCGAGCGCGCCCGTCGGAGGCACGGGGTTGGAGCCGAGCAGCACCGACGTCCAGGCGCCTCCGTCCGGGCGCTCGAGCAGACTGGTGACCGACAGATTGTTGTGCGAGAGGAACAGGCTCGTGCCGAACCGCTTCAGCGCGTAGCCCACTCCACCGACACCCAGGTCGGCGTCTTGCGACGGTGGTGGCGCGAGCTCCTGTCCCGCGCTCAGGCAAAATACGTAGCGACCGGCAGCGACGTAAACGTTCCCGTCGGCTTCGGCAACGCCGTCCGGACGAGGCGCAACCGTCGCTCCAGTCAGCGCGACCGCGGTCACCTCCGGGCCCGGCATGAGCAACCCCGGGTCGACGGTCCAGACGTTCTCGCCGTAGGCCACCATGCCGTTGACGCTGACGGTTCTCGAAGCGCCCGCGCCGCGGTGAAAGGTCGTGTACTCGATCGGGTCGAGCGTCGCGTCCCCGACTGGCGACATGTTCGCCAGCTTGATCTTCGGTACGTACTGGACTGACGATTGCCTCTCGCCCAGCGTGCCGCGCGCGGCGGGATAGCTGTCGCCATCGAGCGTCAGGTCAATCGCGAATTCAACCGCAGCCATCTATTTCAGATACGACCACCAGTTGGTGTCGAAAACCGTCGCCGGATGGTTTGAGCGCTCGCGCGGGTGCGGCAGCCCGCGAAACTTGGCCAGGTTCGCCTTGGTGCGCTGGTTCTCGGCGAGCTTCAGATAACGCGCCGCGGCGGCACCGGTCGTCGTCTGCGACAGCGCGTCCCAGCAATGGCAGAGCGCGACCTCGACGAGAAACGCCGGCTGAAAGAGGTGCTCGTCGGTGTCGTTCTGCATGCCCTGTTGCTGGTCGGTCCAGACCCCGTCGATCTTGATCAGCGTGTCGCCCGGGCGCGTCATCTCAACCGACATCGCCGCACCTGTTGAGATCCCCGGCGGCACGTCGAGGTCGACGACCGAGCCCTGGCGCCGCACGCTGAAGCCGCCCCACGGCATGACCGCGAGTCCCGTTGAGAGCACCGGCCCGTAGTACTCGCTGACCGCTTCAGGGTCGAGCCAGTCGCCAATGGCCGACAGGTCGTAGGTCGCTTGATTCGCGACGCCTGGCACGGCCGTGCGGTCGAGCACCCAGCATTCGGCGAGCGCGAGGTTGATAGCCTGCCGCAGGCCGAGCATGCCCCCCAGCTCCTCAGGAGGAAGAAGCTTGGTCAGCTCGACCTGCGTGCCCGCGACGATCTGACTGACGAACGGGGGGGCGATCGTCAGCGTGCCATCGGACGGATTGAGCGCCGTTTCGCCGATTGTCCGAATGGCGCCGGCACTCACGCCGTCGGTTGGCATGACCCACCAGCCGCGATATCGGTTGGCGTCGAGCTGGTTCGCCAGGTTGGCCGAGATCAGCGACGTGCCGCCGATCGTGCCGTCGGCCGAGGTCGTCGCGACCTGGAGCCCGCCGAGGCGCCGCGCGAGCATACGGCGAGTCGCCTTCAACGACCGCCGAGCGCCTTCGCCGGTGGTTGAAGGGTCGGGAATGACGGGCCAGGCGGGCGAGAATGGTCCGAGTAGGCCGAGCGGTCCGTAACGCGCGATGCGATACCAGTCCGAGTTGGCACCGGCTGGGTCGAAGTACGTGTAGGACGTTTGGTGCAGCACGTACGGGATCAGCGAAACGAGCGAGAACGCGCCTAGGTTGGTCGCGTTTGGGCCCTTCTCGAGACGGATCCCGGTCCACGTGCCGATCAGCGTGTCAACAACCGCCTCCGTAAGTTGGATCGTGTTGCCTGCCACTACACGGTCTCTTGTTCTGAAAACGGTGATGTATCGACGGCAGGTAAGTCGGCGTCCCCGCGCCGAAGCGTCTCGAGTTGCTGCCGGAGCAGCGCGATCTCTTCGTTTGCGAGATGCAACTCGGCGACCTTGCTGCCGAGCACCTCGAGGAGCTTTTCGGGCGTGATCGTCCGCGCCACTAGCTCGCCGGTCCGATCGCGGACTTGTGCAGGTTGCCGCTGGAATCGATGACAACGTAGTGGTCGCTGGCGGCGAAGGCGCCTAACCCGCTGAACCTGATGGCGCCAGTCGCGCGAAGCGAGAGGTTGTCGGTGGCCCCGCCGGAGGGGGTGGCGATGTCGATGCCGTAGTTGCTCGTGTCACCAGCGGTGATCGCGTCGATGTTGATGCCGCGGGCGATGGTGATCGTGGAGCCGGCACCCTTGGTTGGGTTCAGGAGTCGGAGGTCTGTGACGCTTCCTACGGTGTAGGCCGACGCGTTGGATTGAGCCCGCACCGTGATACCTTCCGCTGCACCCGTCGCGGCTGCCGACGGCGTCGCATCGACCAGGATGCCGTACTGGGTTGTGCTCGATGCCAGGATGGCGCCATTGACGTAGATGCCTTTGTCGACCGCTGCCGCCGCACCGACGCCGAGATTGCCTGCAGTCACTCGCAGACCACTCGCGGTGACGGTGAGGCCGGCTCGGACGGTGACGAGCCCCGCGTTGGTGATGAGTAGGTTGTCCGCAGTGTCGGCGTTGTTGCGGTGTGAGAATGAAGTCGCGCCAGGAATAAGTTTGCCGACCGCGGTTGAGACGGTAATCAGCGTCGTGCTCAACCCGCCGGCGCCACTAGCGATGAGCGTCTTGGCGGTGTTGTCCCAGGTCAGCCCGCTGTCCTGAATGACTTGAGCGGTCGTATTGCCGACGACGAGCTGGTTGACCGCGAGCGACAGCGGGATCTGGACCTGCAGCGCGTTGACCGCGGTCGCGAGGTCGTCGTGGTGCTGCGCGTGAACGCCTGATTCGCTATCAGAGCCGGCGAACGTAGTGGTGAGAGGCATTAGCGACCCGCTCCGATCAGCATGAAAGTCTCCTGTCCAGCTTCGGCGTTGCCGACCGTTGGCGGCTGGACCTCGAGAACGAAGAGTGACGGCAGCGGCGGCGGCGGAGCCTCGAGTAGAACACCGGCCACTATCGGCAAGGCGAGGATGACAGCTGCCGTCATCGTGATCGAGAGCGGCGTGAACAGCACACCGGTGACCTGGAGCCCTTGCAGGATGATGGGCGGCGCGCCGCTGCCGTCGAACGAACCACCGTCGAACGTCCCGCCGTCGAACGTCTGCGGGAAAAGGATTACGCCGATAATGAAACGCTCAACGAGTACGCCAGCTTCGACGAGTGGCGTCAGGACGACAGTCCCGGCAAACATGATCGTGCCAGCCGAGGTCAGCGACCCGGTGACGACGACCGTGTTCAGCACGACCGCACCTGGCGCGTCGAACGCCTCGGCCAGCGTGCCTCCGGCAACGACGGGCGTCAGCACGACCGCGCCCGGGGCGTCGAACGTTTCGGCGAGCGTGCCTGCAACCGACAAACCGTTCAGAACGATGGCGCCGGTAAGCGTTCCGCTGGATATCGTCAGCGCGCCGCTCTCGATGAGTGTGCTCAGAACGATGGCTCCGGTTGCACTGAACGTCTCGACGAGCGTTCCGCTGACCGACAACCCGGGCAGAATGATGTCGCCAATGAGCGACCCGCTGGACATCGCCAGCGCGCCGCTTTCGACGATCGTGGTCAGAACAATGGCACCGCTCGCGGTGAACGTTTCGGCGAGCGTGCCGCTCACGGCGAGCGGCGTCAGGACAATAACGCCCGTGGCGTCGAACGTTTCGACCAGGGTGCCGCCGACGACGACGGAGCTAAGGATGACCGGGGGGAGCCCGCCCCCGCCGAACAGCCCGCCATCGAACGTGCCGCCATCGAATGACGTCGCGCCGATGACGAAGCCGGCCATGAGTCCTTAGGCCGCGAGCGCCAGAGTCAGACTGCTCGCCGACACCGCCGCGCCCGCGGAGATCGCGGTCGAGTTGATGATCAGATCCGTACTCGCCGTGCCAACGGTCCCGTCGAGCATCGGCGTGGTCCCGAGTGAGTCCCAGATGCGGAACCAGGCCGCGGTACCGGTTGCTGCCGCGCTCGCCGCCGCGGTGATCGCGTTCGCGGTGATGATGTAGGACGTGCTCGCGACCGCGGCCGGCCCGTTGAACGAGGTCGCGTTCATCGTCAGTTCGGCGAGCATGACCTGGGCACCGATCGCGGTATCCGCGTCCGTTGGTTGCGCGCCGCTATAGATACGGAGCTTGCCAGAGTTGCACGCCGTCGTAATCGTGTCGAGCATCGCCTTGCGGCGGGCCGCGCTGACTTTTGGGTTGAGCGCCATAGAGCGTGTCCTCCGCGGACGATGGGGGTCCGCGATGGACCCCCGCTAAACAGTCAGCCGCCGAGGACCTGCTCGATGGTGTCGCCAGTGGTCAATCCCTCGGGCAGATTTCTGAGGTTGGCGTAAAGACGGCCCTCACCGATCTTGTGCCCGTCCAGACCACGAACCTTCTCGCCAGACTGCAGGTCGAGCAGCAGCATGTGCCCATGGACAACATCGCCCTCGCCGAGCAGTCCCCACTCGGATACCGGTCGCCCGACCATGCCCGCGATCTTCCGACCAATCGGACTCAGCAGAGCCGCGCGGTCCTTACTCAGCGGCGCGCGGACCGACTCCGCAATAGACGGAGGCTCGAGCACGCTCTTGATGTTGCCGCCGGCGACCTCGCCCTCGGGCGTCGCGTGCGACATGCCGTGCGCGCCGGCGTCGCCGCCGGGTGCGGTCGCGGCCGCTTCCTTGCCGTCGATGACGACGACGCGTGTTTCGCCTGGCTTCGCTGCTTCTGTTGTGGTTGCGAGCCCCGTTTCGGGCGCAGTTGATTCAGTCATGACATCTGGTCCTTCACTGTCCGTTGTGGTCGTAGCGAACGCCGAGCTCTTGCGGCCGCGGCGGGAGTCCGTCCGGAATGAGACGACCCTCGCCGGCTCGCCCCGGGCTTCCGACGGTGACCGACTGGCTGCCGGCGAGGAACTGACTGCGCTGCGGATCTGGGATCAGTGGCAGTCCCTGCGGGGCGCCGCTCATCGGCCGTCGCCGCTGGGTGTACTCGACCAGGCGCGCGACCGAAGACGGCACGTTGGCGATCTCGCCGACGCTGATCGGGTACTCAAGCCCGTTGATCCGCATCACGCGCGGCGGGTACAGCCCGGTGACCGCGTGGATCTTGTCCTCGTCCTGGTCGGGATTCAGGAACACCGGCTCGCGTGGCTCCGTCTTCCACGACTCGAGCGTCATCTCGCGCTGCTTGCGATCGTTCGCCAACTCGGCCTGGGTGTCGGCGTTCGTCTTCTTGCCGCCGTTGGTGGCGCCAGACAGGTTGCCGCTGACCAGCTCGATGATCTGCGCCTGCATGCCGGCCATCTGGGCCTGCATCTGGCTCATAAGTTGGAACATGTCGGCCTGGGTGATCTCGCCGACGTTCGGAGAGGCTTTCAGGATCGGCGCGAGCTTCGCCGCAGCTTCTTCGGGATCGCGGTCGATGACCGCGGTCGCCTCTTCGGTTCGATCTTTCTGACGCAGCAACGCGGACGCCGCGGTGCCGTTATTGGGTTGTGGCATAGGGCTATTCCACCTCCTGTGGAGTCCGTACAATTGGCAACACTTGGCCCCCGCGATGTTGGAAGCATCCGGGGGCCTGGACACCGAAGGGAGTAAAGCTTCGATGCCAAGCGGAGTTTACGCGCGGTTGCCGCTCGCGGAGCGGTTCTGGATGAAGGTCATCTGCGATTTGGCCACTGGGTGCTGGTTTTGGACCGCGAGCCTGTTGCCCTCCGGCTACGGCAGTTTCGGCATACATGGCGAAACCTTTACGGCTCCCCACGTCTCGTGGTTTCTGCACTACGGCGACTGGCCGACTCGATGGGTACTTCACCACTGCGATGTGCGGCGCTGCGTTCGGCCTGACCATCTCTTTCTGGGAGATCATCTGGCCAACATGGATGACATGGTCAAGAAGGGCCGCTCTCGTCGTGGCGAGCGAACCAATCTGGCGAAACTGACCGACCAGCAGGTAATTGCGATGCGTGCAGCCTTCCGAGCCGGCATGAGCCGGATGGCACTCGCCGCCGAGTACGGACTGGATCATTCGACCGTCGCGTACATTATTCGCCGTAAAACATGGGCGCATTTGCCATAAATACCACGCCGATATGGCTAATCACCCAGCTACGGCGGTCTCAATTCTGAGTATTCGTGCCGCGTCAAGTATCTTAGCGCAATAAGCAACTTTCCAGCCTGCGACCCCGTACTGCTGCAGCGGGTCGACCTTCGATGGCGTGTTCGCGGGCACAACCATGATGTCGATGCCGGCGTTGTTCGTCTCGGCGTTCAGGTTGCCGATCGTCTGAGAAGCCAGGTCGACGGCGCCGAACGCGTACGGGCCCCAGATCAGCGCGGCGTGGACGTCGACACCCGCCGCGCCAGCACCCGTGAAGATCGGGTTGGCCGTGCTGACGTCGAAGTTGACGCCTTCGATCTCGCCGACGGTGCCACTCATGAACGACGCCGGCGCGGCGTAGCGCATGATGTCGAGCCAGCCGCCGGTCGCAGCGTCGGCCTTCAGGTCGTACTTCTGCGACGGAGTGACGGAGCCGTGGTAACGCGCGTCGGGAAACCGCGGCACGTTCGCCTTTTCCATCGTGCGAACGGCCTTGCGAACCTCGGACATGACGAAGTTCATGCCCGCCGCGACCGTCACCCTGGAGACTGCCGTCGAGGCGTACTGAACTGTCGAAGACGCGCCCAGCTCGGTCGCGGTCAGCGTGTGGACCGACAGACCGGCTTGCTCACCTTCGACGTCCATGACGTTGGACATCGACGGGTCGATGCCCGCGCGAATGAGCAGGTCTGAGACCTTTTGGAACGCCCCGTACTGGGCGAGCGTCGAGGTTACCGCGGTGACGGTCAGCGACCCCTCAGAAGGCGGCGTGCCTTCAGTCAGCGCCGACGTCGCGGCTGGGAGACTGCCCCACTTGCGCCACTGGATGCCCGTACCAGTGTTGCTGCCGATCGTGTCGGTCATCGCGTCTTTGAGCAGCGGCAGGTACGGGAGCAGACGCCTCAGCGTCTTGGCCACGTAATACGATCGCTGCTCGACCGTCAACGTGGCGTAGGTCTGTACGGAAATTTGCTTTACCCGCGTCTTTCTATACATCCTGCTATAATGAGCAGATGTATGGGTGTGGGGCTTGTGGGTTGTTGAAGGTGGCGGCCGACTTCTATCGGGACCTGCGGTACCCGGAGTGGACTCCGCGGAGTTACTGCAAGGCGTGTATGGCCGCGAAGCGCAAGGCCCCTAACGTTCACTGGTTGGCGAAGCCGTGCACCGGATGTCGACGAATGGTCCCGATGGACGGGTTCTACTTCCAGAAACAAGGTTGGCTCATGCAGCCGTGTAAGGCGTGCCGTGCGGCCTACCGTCCAGCACGCCTCGAAGTCACTGAGTCGCGATGTAGTAAGTGCAAGCTGACGAAGCCGGCCGCAGCGTTCGGTGCTGATGCGAACAAAGCCTCGAGACTCGCATCTTGGTGTTTGACTTGTACGCGCGCTAGGCGCCCCGCCACCATCGTCGTGCCGTCCGAGAAACGCTGCCCGACGTGCGACACGACGAAACCAGCCGACGAGTTCTACCGGACGGATCGTCGGCCCGATGGGTTGTATGCCCGCTGCAAAAATTGCCACAATGCGCGGGCATATCCCGGCCAGAAGCGCTACAAAGCAGCGAACAAGGAACAGGTGGCGGAGTGGAATCTGCGATGGCACCACGAAAGTTGGTCGCCTGAAGCAAAGGCCGCGTCGATTCAAAAACTGAAGGAATGGAATGCGGCCAATCCGGATGAGCACGCCATTCGAGGCGAACGACGTCGCGCGCGCATTGCCGGCACTCTCCCCAATGATTTCACTGGCACGCAGTTCAAAGCACTGAAAACTCTTTACCGAGGGCGCTGCGCGTACTGCGGTAAGAAACCGAAGCCACCAGACACGTTGGTAATTGAGCACGTCATCCCAGTCTCGAAAGGTGGGCCGAATACGCTCAGCAACATCGTGCCATCGTGCGGACCATGTAACGACAAAAAACACGCGAACCGCGCGCCAACTCATCAGCCGACGTTGCTCATATAGGACATAGGCGGAAACTCCTAGGCTTGACTGAGGTCAACGCCGAGCCACTTGCCCGCGCGAACCTCGCGGTCGAATTCCTCGTTGCTCATACCGGTCTTTGGGTCAATTGCTCGATCTCGCCAACTACCGCCGGATGGCACGGCCTGTCCGTTCAACACCGCGGGTTGCGGCGCGCCTGACAGCTGCCTGGTTTTCAGCGACTTGTTCTCGGCGCGTAATCTCGCGACGATCTGGTCCGACTCGGCCTTGGCGGCCTTCTTGCCTGCATCGAACGCCAGAGCGTGCATCGTGCGCGCCCCGGCGACTCCATTCGGCGCCTGGTTCAATTTCGCCAGGCCCGTGTCGCCAATGCCCTCGAGACTTTTCAGCGCATTCCAGTCGGCCGAGAATGCGCGTGTGACCTGCAGCTCAGCGGCCCGATAGATCGGGCCCGCCAATTCGGCCCACTGCGTCATCTCGGCGACGTCCTGGCGCTCCTGGTCGGTTGCGGTCCCCCGCACGACCTTGTCGCGCAGGTTGTCGTAGCGAAACCGACCGTTGCTCTCGACGGTGTAGCCGCTGATCTCGGCGAGCTGGGTCAGCACGTGGTGGTCCGCGGCTTTCATCGCGCCGAGCTCGCCCTGTGCGCGAGCGACGATCGCTTGCGCTTCGGCGAGGTCTTTCTTGTGCTGCTCGAGCTCGGCGGCGAACCGTGCCGCGTCGCGCCGCGAGTACTTTGGTTGCTCAGAAGTTGTGGACTGGGGCTGTTCGGCTTCCTGCGCCTCGTCGGCGGGCTCTGCTGCTACCCCTTCGTCCTCGTCGTCTTCGACCACACCCTCGTCGTCATCGGAGTCATCAGGCTCTGGCGCTTCCTGCCGATTCGACGATCTCTGCGGAATTTGCTCCTCAGCTTCGACGTCCCGTTGAGCGTTTGCGGCGATTTCCGCTTGCGCCATCTGGTCGTCGAGTTGAGACGCCCACGCGTCGATTGAGTCGGTCGGTGCCGGCGACGTGCCTGGTGTACTGGTTGCGGGTTCGAGTGGCTGCAAACTGTCGACTCCTGAAACCGTCGGGGAAAAACAAGACGGGCACCCTTGTCAGGAGGGTGCCCGCATGTCCCGGCTCTTGTGAGCCGGCCGAGGTGATTGCAGTATGCGCCCGAACGAGATCCGTTCGCCCCGCCCGCTCAGGCGGTTTCATTGCTCAGGCGCAACCGAAACCACACGCCTGATCCCTTGGGAGGATGTAAGAAATCGGTTACATTGCGACCACAAGGGGACTCCGATGAAACGCTCTCTGATCATTCTCGGGCTCGCGGCAACACTCGCGATTACCACGTCAGCGACAGCCCTGGCCCAGTCCGCAACAACCTCGGTGACCAATTACGGCGACGGCCGCGCGTCTTCCTTCACGACGACCTACACCGACCCCTACGGATCGTCGTCGGTAACGAACTATGGATCCGGCGCACCGTCGTCAAACACGACGACTTACGCGAATCCCTACGGATCCTCTTCGGTCACCAACTACGGCGACGGTAGTGCGTCCTCATCCACGACCACCTACGGCGTGCAGCCATGAGATCTCTCCTCGAAGCCGCAGCACTGCTTGGCGGTATTTGCGCGGTCGCGCTGTTCTCAGGCGGCAGCATACTCATTGGCACGATCCTGTTCGGAGCGTTGATTGCGGGGTTCGGTCTGTACTTCCGCGCTTACCCCGAACGGGCTGAAGCTCTCAGGCGCAGCAACCCAGCCAACTTCGCCTAGGGTGGCGTGCCGAGGGACAACACATCAGTCCCAGCACCAACAAGCCCACCCGCGGCCGCGGTGTTCGATGTGTTCGTCAGTGCGCCGCCTGTCGCAGCGTCGATCGCGGCCTTGAGCTTGTTCAAGCGCTCAGTGTCGACCCGATCACGCTGAGTGAGTTTGAACCCGGCCGGGTCGTCGATCCGCATGCGCATTTCACCCCTGCTCGGCCCGAGCGCCTTCGTGTACTGAGCGAGTTTGGTTTTTGCCTCGGCGATCTGCAGGTTCTGCTCCGCGATCTGCTGCGGCGTGCCGGTAACGTTGCGATACTGAGGCGTCTGCTGCCACTGCAACAACGCGGTGTTGTGCGGGTCGCGCGCGATGTTTCCGCCAAGGTCGATATTCGCGGCTTTGCGCGCGGTTGCCAGTGACTTCGAGAGCGCGTTCGCTTTCTGAGCGTCGGTGAGTCCGGCGTAGGCCGGATCGGCCATCGTATTGAGCGCGTACAGGTTGACGGCGTTGCCAACCGTTCGCTGGATCAACGATTGCTGGTCGGGCGCCTGCGCGGCCCCCTGGTAGCCGCCGATGCCACTCACAGACGGCGGGGTGATACCTATGGCTTGGCCGGCCTGACGGAGCCGCATCACTTCGTTGATGACCGGTCCACCAGACCCGCCGCTCGTCGCGGTGATCACATCCGGCGAGCTGCCGCGCTTGGCCATGAACGTGCCAAGGCCGGCTTGTTCGTTGGGTAACACGCGCCCGAGCACATCGCGACTCAGCGGTACGTTCTGGCGCAGTCCTGGCAGGTTCTGGCTGAGGACCTGGCCGATGTCGCCTGAAACAGGCTTGCGTGCACCCTCCGTATCGGCAGCCCTGGTGAGACTGGCGACAAGTCCACTCTCAGGAACAAACCCGCCCGCAAGCGAGCCGCCGAACTGAGCGATAACCGATTGAGCAGTCGGCCCGCCGTGAATCACCGTGTACAGATCGCTCAGTGTCCGCAGCCCGGTGGCGTCGCCGAGGTAGCTCACCGTGCGGTCGGCCATATCGAGGGCAACCTGCTCAGGCGTGGCTGCGGTCGTCGTCTTCAGACCCGTCGTCGGGTCAACCTGTTTCTGTGGATAGTTTGTCGCGTCGGCGTAGTTGCCAGCCAATGCGAACGGAACCGCGAGCGGGCCGAGCAAGTGGTAGTCAACGTATCCAAGGCCCGGAACGTAGACGCTGTGGGCCTGCCAGCCTTTTGAGACGAGCATCTTGCGCTCGTCGGGATCCGCAGGACCATTGCCGGTGATCGAGCCGTCGAGTGCCTTGGATGCCAGGTAACCCGTGAGTGCCGTCCCAGCGATGTTGTTGGTGAGCCGATCGCTGAGTGGAGTGACCGCGCCGCCAAGTTTGTTGAAGCCACTGGCGTAAGGACCTGCACCGCGCAATCCGCGCAGCACGTCGAAGCCAGTCCCAACAAGCCCGATGGGTGACTTCTCAATGCCCTGCGCAAATGCCTGAGAAGCGATCTTGACGACGGGGAACAGCGCGTTGCCTGCGACGGGCACATTCGCGATGTTTTGCATGACTGTCTGAATAGTGCCCGCCTCGCCACGCAAAGCCCCGCGGCTGCCGATATCCTCAGCTTTGGCGATCGCTTGCTGGTTCAGCCCCAGACTCGGATCATTGATCAGCTCGCTAACTCGTCTGACAAAGTCCGGACCGTGAAGTCCCTCCGAACTGGCGACTTCGCCTGCTTGCGCTCCGAGCTCCATGTGTTTGATCGCTTGCTGGGCGACATTCTGGAATGCCGAGTGCAGCGCGGCGCCGGTCGCCTGCTGAGCCCTCAACGCCCCGGCCAGGATCGGATTGTCGACGCGGTTGGCGATATTGGTCGGGGCAGCATAAAAGTCCCTGATGGCCGAGCCGAACGCGTCGCCTGAACGCGCGAGCGCGGCCGACATTCCGATGCTACGGCCGGCGATGCGGTCGAATTGCGCCCCCTGGCCGGTAAGCGGTGAGGCAAGTGTTTGGACGACATCCTTACCCGTTTGGGTAGCGAGTGACCACGCGGGCGCAATGATCGAGTTGACGGCCACGTGCGTAAGCGTCGAGAGACCGCTGATGACGTTGCCCGAGTGAACAGCTTTCAGGATGTCTATCGCGGTTGGTGGCTCACCTGGAACAGCCGGCGGTTCCGCAGGCGCACCAGGGGGTGTGCCGGTAGTTGTTGGTGGTTCGACGGGGGGTGTTGGAGGCTCACCAACACCCCCCGTCGTCGCAGAAGCCGGCCGTGTCTCGGCAGGCGTGCGCGGTAGTTGGGCTTCCAACTCGGATACGTCATAGCCCCGGTCCTTCGCCATGTTGACGAGACCCTGAAGTAGCGTGTCGCCCTGCTGCGCTGGTGGCGTCAGGTCAGCGGCTGCAGCGTTTGGCGCAATGCCTGGCACAGACGGCTCGCCGGCGCTACCGATACCACGCTCCGCCGCTGCTGCAACATCAGGTGCCGTAGCCTCAACGGCGGACGCCGCATCTGGTGCCGCATTCTGAAGTGCCGCGAGCGCCTTGCCCGGACCAGACGCAGTAATGCTGCCCTCGCTCATCTGTGGGAACTTCGCGCGGAGATCCGTGACTGCCTGTTGTGCACTGGACAGTGCGGCTTCGAGTGCTTCAGGCGATGACTTGGCGACGACGTCGGCCAGCTCCGCCGCGGCCTTCTCGCCACCCGCGCCCGGTGACAGACTCGTGACGTCCGCGGCAGCGCCGAGGATGACGCCCGCTGCGCCGAGGATGTCACCCTGCCCGGTTGCTCCCTGAAACTGGCCGGGTGCCGAGAGCAACGGGGTGAGGACGTCGGGGACGACCTGGTTGCCGCCGACGTTGACGCCAGCGGTGCCAGGACCTGACGGAATCGGTTGATTCGCGGCTTCCCGGAGTTGATCGAAGACCGTCGGCTGCGGCGTCTGTCCCGCGAGCGGCCCCTCGGGCGGCGTGTACAGGTTGGGTCGCGCGATCGGGTTCGTCAGCGTGTCGGACGGCGTGGGCTGCCCGCCGCGCGGCACGTTGGAAACGTCGGTCGAGATGACGTTGCCGTACTGGTCTTTGGGTTGCGCAGCCGGCGACGGGTTGACGCTCGTGTCCGCGGGCAAGTTCGCGGCCATCGTCGCCCCTCCGCCGCCGGTCAGGTGCTGCACCAGGCCCGTGATCGCGTCGGTGAGCTGCGACCCGAAGCGCTGGACCGGGTTCTGGTCTGGTTGATTCGTCGAGGTCACTGCCGTGGGTGTGGCAGGCGTTGGCGCGCTCGGGACGGGTGTCGCGGCACCCGAAGCAACCGTCGCGTCTAGCGCCTGCTTGAGGGCTGTTTCGCGCTGTGTGGCTTCCGCGTTCAGGTCGGACTGCTTCTGCGCCGTCTGCCTGTTCAGCGCGTCGAGGTCTGAGGTCGCCGACGTTGTCTGCACCTGAGCCTGAGCCGTGTTCGCCTGCGCGTCCGCGCTGAGCTTTGTGTAGTCAGGTCCGACTGGCGTCGTCGTGTCACTGGCACCGCCACCGACGGGCCCCCCGCCGCCGCCGAACATCGCGTCGTAGTTCTGGCCGGCGCGCTCAGGCGATACCGAAACCTGCCCGTGCTGCTGGGCGAACGTCGCCAGATCGGAACCGACCAGGCCCAGCTTGACGCCAGACTGGATGGCCGCGCCGAGGTAGCCGGGACTGTCGGGTGTGCCGATCGCCCATCGAACGGCATCGAGCGGAGCCTGCTCGATCGCGTCCCTCGCCTGCGCGAGGCTGACGCCGAGGTGCTGCGCGTACGCGTTGAGTTGTCCCGCCCGGCCACCCTCCTCACCGAAGAATTGCAGCGGACCGGCCGACGAGCCCGCGTCGCCGCGCGCGTTGTTGAGCCCGCCTTCGGTGACAAGCACCGACTGCAACGCCTTCTGCCCTTCGACGCCGAGCCACGACGCCGCCTGAGCGCCACCCGACAGGATCGCTTGCCCGGCGTCGCCGATCCTGCCCGCAAGTGCGCCCCCGCCGCTCAGCCCCGCAGTCGTCGCAGTCGCGCTCGAGGTCGTCGACGCGACGGACGGGTGCGGACTGTTCGGGTTGTCGGCGTAGAGCGCGGCGCGGACCGCACCACCGCTCTGCGACATGCCGTTGATCTGCGCCTGGGACATCCAGGCGGAGCCACCGCGGAGGTCGAGGCCGCTGGTGCCGACGTGATACTGGACTGTCCCATCGGCACCCTGCCGCGCCGAGTCGATGTAGTAGTAGTGGCCAGGCGTGTCGAGGATGACCGGGTTACCGTTCATCGAATCCTGCTGGACGTGATTCCAGTCGACGGTCGTCTCCAGTTTGGTAGCCACTCCCAACTTGGTGAGCAGAGCCTGCTCACCAGTCACGCCAGACATGCCTGCATCAGAGGTCCATCCAACGGCGCGCGCCAGGTCGGTAGCCTCCTGTGCGGTCGGGTTGCGGCCCATCTGCCGCGCGAATCCCACGCTCGCGGCGATTCCGCACGCTGCGTAGGCGTCCGCCGTCGACAGCCCCATGCCGAACTGCGACTGATGGGTGTCGCCAGCCGGCGGCGTCGGGTTCGCGAGCGGATTGGTCAACGTGTCGCTCGAGGTCGGGACGTTGGTCGGTGTCGCGGGCGCGGGTGATGGCCCCAGAC
>Ga0193729_1000035_pt1 | contig 62823 bp, 50 predicted proteins | sample U1c2metaG_FD_143036 | JGI IMG/M metagenome (GOLD analysis project Ga0193729, IMG submission 143036) | Soil microbial communities from a riparian zone of the East river system, Colorado, United States - U1c2 | ecosystem: Environmental > Terrestrial > Soil > Riparian zone | place: USA: East River...
GGCGGCGGCCCTCCACGCCTAGCGAGTCGAGCGTCCCGCGCACGATGTGGTAACGCACGCCCGGCAGATCTTTCACCCGCCCGCCACGCACGAGCACGATCGAGTGCTCCTGCAAGTTGTGCCCTTCGCCCGGTATGTAGGCAATCACTTCCTGGCCATTCGTCAACCGCACCTTTGCTACTTTACGCAAGGCAGAATTCGGCTTCTTCGGCGTCCGCGTCATCACTTGCACGCACACGCCGCGCCGCTGCGGACAATTCGTCAGCGCCGGTGACTTCGATTTCACCGACACCTTGCGTCGTCCTTTCCGAATCAGCTGATTAATCGTGGGCATTTTTCCTTAAATAAAACGCCGCCCAAACCTCACGTTTTGGGCGACAAAAAACCCGCTCAGTGCGTGACCCTCTCACACATCTGATGCGGAGGACGCGAATATAGAGGGAAAATCCGAGGCCGCAAAGAATTTTTTGCGCGCTGACCTGAGGAGCGCACGCGAGCCGCGTGCACTCCCCAAAACAAATCCGCTTGCGACATTTTCGCCGATCACGAACGTGACCCGCAATGTTCGAGTTGATCACAAGCAATCTTTCATCGCGCGCGCGCCGCGGCCGGCTGGCGACGACGCATGGCGTGATCGACACGCCGGCGTTTATCCCAGTGGGAACGCAAGGAAGCGTGAAAGCGGTTAGTCCGCGCGAACTGCGCGAGCTCAAGGCGCAAATCATTCTCGGCAACACCTATCACCTATTCGTTAGGCCGGGAATTAATGTAATCAAACATTTCGGCGGGCTGCACCGGTTCATGAACTGGGACGGTCCGATTCTGACCGACAGCGGCGGCTACCAGGTTTTTTCGCTCGCGAAGTTGCGCAGGATCACGGAAGAGGGCGTGCATTTTCAGAATCATGTCGATGGTACGCCGGCGTTCATAAGTCCGGAGATCGCGATGGAAATTCAGGCAGCGCTTGGCAGCGACATCGTGATGGTGCTGGACGAATGCGCACCTTATCCGTGCGAACACGAGTATGCCGCGCGCAGCGCGGAGATGACGACGCGCTGGGCGAAGCGATCTAAAGCAGCAAACGCTCAATGCTCAACGCTCAATGCTCAACGCTCAACTGAGAAGACTGAGCTATCCGCCATCGGCTATCCGCCATCCGCAATTAAGCGCCAGCTTCTCTTCGGCATCGTGCAGGGCGCGACGTTTGATGATCTGCGCAAGCAAAGCGCGCAGAAAATTGTCGAGATTGGTTTCGACGGCTATGCAATCGGGGGGGTGAGCGTGGGCGAACCGGAGGAAGAAATGATGGGCGCGGTCGAAGCGAGCGAACCGTTTTTGCCTAACGACAAACCGCGCTATGCGATGGGACTCGGCACGCCGCCACAAATGCTCGAGATGATCGCGCGTGGCATCGATATGTTCGATTGTGTGCTGCCGACTCGCCTCGCGCGCAACGGCACCGCGTTTACATCGACCGGCACGCTGAATTTAAAGAACGCTCAGTTCGCTCTCGACAAGGGTCCGATTGAACAAGATTGCGCTTGTCCAGCTTGTCGCGAATTCACTCGCGGTTACATTCGCCACTTAATCAAGGCAGAAGAAATTCTCGGATTGCGTCTCATCACCCTGCACAACTTGCAATTCTATCTCGATCTCATGAAGCAGGCGCGCGCCGAGATCGAAGCGGGAACGTTCGACGAATTTCGAAAGAACCTTATTTCGAACTACAAAACGCGGGAGGTCGATCTCGCGTAACATACGATTTTGGTCGAACCTCCAGCGCCGTAGGCGCGCTCTGTTTATAGAATAGGGTTCGCCTCTCAAAATGAAGCTCTGTCGGGAGCGACATGCGCGGAAATATGTCGCCCCCGACGGCGCTTAAATCGCGAACTCATACACGTCCGACCTTGCAACGCTTGACGTCCCTCCACAAGCAGCAGGCAATTGACAAAGATGAATTGCAGCGAGCGCTTTCGCGCTTAAGCTCCGCTCGCTCCAATTTTTCCCATGTTGCACGCGTTTCTCGCCCAAGCACAGCCGGTCGCTCCGCCCGGCCCGAGCCAAAACCCCGCGGGCGGCATCGGATTTTTCGTGCCGCTGATTTTCATTTTCATCATCATGTACTTCGTGATGTTACGGCCGCAGAAGAAGCGGCAGCAAGAGCAACAAAGACTGATTTCGGCTTTGAAGACAGGTGATCGCGTAGTCACCAACGCCGGCATCCACGGCCTCATCTCTAATGTGAAAGAGGCGACCGTGATCGTAAAAGTGGCCGATAACGTAAAGATCGAGATGGAGAAATCGGCCATCGCGAATGTACTGAAATCGGTTGAGAGTTGAGAGCTGATGGTTGACAGAATTTAACTCGAACCAAGCTGTGCCTTTGTCTCTCAACTCTCGTTCATCAACCCTCAACCTTTCGAAATGAGTCCCGCGCTTACATTTTTTATCGGACTCGTCCTGCTTGTCCTGTTCGGGTGGTATTTCGCGACCGATCAAGGCTTGCGGAAACGTCTGCTCGCATTCGCGTTGATGGGATTGCTAGTCGCGTTCAGCATCGAGACGATCTGGCCGCCGCAGAAGAGAATCGCGCTCGGTCTCGACATTCAAGGCGGTACTTCCTTTCTCATCCGGCTCGTGGCTGGAGAAAAGCCGATCAACAAAGCAATGCTCGACCAGGCGGTCGAAGTCATCCGCAAGCGCGTCGATTATTTTGGCGGGGGCGAACCGGTCATCAGTCCGGTCGGTAACGATCGCATCCTCGTCCAGATTCCGGGGCTCGATACCGCGAAGATTCAGGAAGCGCGCGATCAACTCTCGCGCGTGGCCAAGCTCGAGTTCCGCCTTGTCTATCCGGACAATGGTGAGCGTTTGCGCGATATCGATGCCGGCAAAGCAGTGATTCCGCCGGATTACCGGATTGAAGTTTACAAACCGCCCACCGAGGGAAACGAAAAGCCAAGAGAGGAACGGCTGCTCGTGAAAAAGAAAGCGGACCTGACCGGCAACCGTGTCAGCGGGTCGAACGCCTATTTCGGGAACGAAGGGTGGACCGTCCAACTCAAGTTCGACAGCGAAGGCGCGAAGCAATTTGGCCGGATCACCGAGCAACACAAAGGGCACCGGTTCGCCATCGTGCTCGATGGCGTGATTCAATCCGCCCCGGTGATTCGCGATGCCATCTATGGAGGCGACGCGATCATCACCGGTCGCTTTACCGAACAGGAAGCGCGGGGCCTTGCCAGCGTGCTGGAGAACCCATTGCAAACGCCGGTTAAAATCGAAGAAGAACGCAGCGTGTCGCCGACTCTGGGCATGGACTCGATTCGCGCGAGTGTGCGGGCCGGTCTGATTGGTCTGGCGCTCACGCTTGTGTGCGTGGCGGTTTACTATCGACTTGTCGGACTGGTCGCGAATCTCGCCCTGCTCATTAATATCGTCCTGCTCGTCGGGGCGCTGACGATGTTTCGTTTCGTCCTCACTTTACCGGGAATCGCGGGCATCATCCTGACAATCGGTCTTTCGGTGGACGCAAGCGTGCTCATTTACGAACGCTTGCGCGAGGAAATGGCGCTTGGTAAATCGCTTAAAGTTGCCGTGCAAGCGGCTTACCAGAAAGCCTTCAGCTCCATCTTCGACGCTAACGTGACCACGTTAATCACGGCCGCGATTTTGTTTTGGAAAGCGAGCGGACCCGTCAAAGGCTTCGCGATCTCGCTTACGCTCGGTATTTTGGCCTCCTTGTTCACGGCGCTCATCGTCGGCCGGAACTGTCTCGGTTGGTTTGTCGATACCGGACGGTTGAAGCGCATCTCGATGTTGCATTTGATTTCATCGAAAAATTTCAACTTTCTCGGCAAAGGTTTGCTCGCGTGCATGTGCTCGCTCGCCCTCATCCTTGCTGGCGCGGCGGCGTTTTACGTGCGCGGAGACCGCAATTTCGGGGTCGATTTCAAAGGCGGCGACCTGTTGACGTTGAGTTCTACGCAGGCGGTTACGGTGGGCCAGGTGCGCGATACCTTGAGGCCAATTCACCTCGACGATTCTCCCATTCAGCAATCACAGCAAGCCGGCAAAACTTACATCACCATCCGTAGTCCGCTCAACACCAGCGATAAGATCGAGAAGCAGGTCGTGCAATCTTTGCCGGCCGCCGGATTCAAAGTCGAACGCTCGGAAAGGGTCGGAGCGCTCGTTGGCGGTGAGCTGGCGAAAAATTCCCTGGCCGCGCTCGGGCTCGGCATTCTCGGAATTTTGATTTTCGTGACCTTCCGCTTTGAACTTTCGTTCGCGGTCGGCGCGATTGTCGCACTTCTGCACGACGTGATTATTACCGTTGGCGTTTTTTCACTGCTCGGCCGCGAATTGACTCTGACAATGGTCGGCGCCGTCCTCACCATCGCTGGCTACTCAATCAACGACACCATTGTCGTCTATGACCGAATCCGGGAAGGCCTCGCCAGCGGCCGGCGCGGCACGATCGAGCAAATCATGAACGAAAGCATCAATCAGACATTGAGCCGCACCATTCTTACGAGCACGGTCACGCTCATTCCGATTCTCTGCCTTTTTTTCTTTGGCGGCGCCGTGCTGCGCGACTTTTCGCTCGCCATCATCATTGGCGTCGTCGTCGGTACCTACTCGTCGATCTTTATCGCCTCGCCCATCGTCCTCTGGTGGACGCGCGCCCGCGGCGGCACCGCCACCGCTCTGCGACGCGAAATCACTCAAAAAACGACGACAGTCAATCCGACAGCCTCCTAGCGGGAGCGCTCATCGACACTTGACTCCTCCACGGCTCCGAAGCGAGAAGTCTTAGTGCGGGAGAAACCTTAGAGCCAAGCCGGTAATGCCAATCGAGCTCGGACCGTTTCTAACTCGTTTCGCAGGTGGTTCCTGGAAAAGAAGGAGCCACCGAGGTTGGCGAGGACAGCATTGGATGTGGAAGGCCCGTGCGTCTTAGAATAGGTGGCATTCTGCTAAGTATTGGTTGCCTTTATATCCCAGCGAGGGCCTCCTGAAGGAAAATTATCGACAAAAGTTGACGAGATTGGGTCGCCCGAGTAGGCTCCGCTGCGCTCGTTAAGGAGCGTAATTTTGTAAACCAGGGGTGATGATTCGATGCCAGAAGTGATCGTTCGCAAAGGTGAACCGGTGGATCGCGCGTTGAAGCGGCTCAAAAACAAGCTGGATGCCGAGGGCATTCTCGAGGAAGTCCGGCGGTTGCGCGCGTTTGAGACGCCGTCGCAAAAGAGTCGGCGCAAGGCCAAAGCCAACGCCAAACGCGGTCGAACCCGGTTTCGCTTCAATCCGTCGTGAGGCGGCGTTGAAGCGTTACAACGGTTAACGGTTCAACGTTTCCTCACTCGCATTCGCACACGACGCGGAAGCCGAGGTCGTTGCAGGAAAAAGTCGGCACATTCGAGCCGCGCACGGTTGTTCTCAGGCTGTTGAAGCGCGATTTCCAACTGCCGCCACGATAAACGCGCCGGTTGCCCATAGCGGGCCCGCGTGGGTTCACCTTCGGCGCTGGGCGATATGGTTCGTAGTAATCAAGACACCATTCCCAGACGTTCCCAGCCATGTCTTCCATGCCAAAGGCGCTGGCGCCCAGAGGGAACGCGCCCACCGGCGAGGTTACCGGATAGCCGTCGTCAATATCGCGGTCGCTCCAGGCAAAATCGGTATTGCAATCGGCGAAATTTGCCAGATCGCCGCGGCCTTCGTAATTGCCCCAAGGATATTTCCTTCCGTCGGTGCCGCGCGCGGCGTATTCCCATTCTGCTTCGGTGGGCAAACGATATTTCTTGCGCGTGCGCGCGCTCAGCGATTGGCAGAACTTAATCGCCTCGAGGCTGCTGACATGGACGACGGGATGGCGGTCGCCCGCACCCGGTATTCGTTTGCGCAGATGCGATGGCTGGAACTGCTCGTAAGCGGCATTCGTGATCAAATGGCGCGACAAATAAAAATGATTGAGGGTCACTCCGAATGGCGGCCGCTCGTTCGGCGCGGCCTCGATCGCGTCGCTTCCCATCACGAATTCGCCCGATTGAACAAAGAGCATTTGGCCAGCCAGTGGATCCTCGAAATTGACATGCCGCCCGTGCTCCGCCACCACCTTGCCTTCGACGGGGGATGCTTCTAGAACCGGCTCGGCCTCTGCTTCGCGCGGCGCCGGCCCGCTCACTTCGATCTGCGGAGTTTCCGGGGCTGCTTCGGCTGGAGAGGCGCCGTTGGTTCCTTCCAGATAAAGATCAACCAGGTCCTCCGCCTCATCTGCCTCGAGGCCGAGATTTTCCGCCATGTTGATGAACGCGTCGCGTTGGTCATCCGTCATGGTCTCGTCATCGAGCCCGCTCAAACGAAGCATGCGCAGAAACTCTTCCTGCGGATTGGAAGAGGTTTCGCCATCTCTTTTCTCAGATGAAACGGCCGCATGAGGCGCGACCGGCTCGACTCGTTGAGCACTACTCTCCTTCAGTTTGGCCTCAATCTGGGAAATCATTTGCTCTTTTGTGAGCCCGTGTTCGCTGCCGAAACGCATGAGATTTTTCTCTTGCTCGGCGGTGAGAGTTCCGTCGGCGATAGCAAAGAGGAGATACTTCTGAAACTCCGCCATCGCCTCGTCATGTTCCTGGGCTGCGAGTTTGTCGTCCACCGCGCGGCGACGCTCGGGATCGAGAAGTTCCACCCGCGCCTCGGTCAGGTAGCGGGACGATTCCTCCAGGCCGGCGCGGAGCAACTGCGCCAGAGGATTGCTGGGTTGATTTTTGAGTGGCAATTTCTTCTGCCACCAGCGCAATAGTTCGCGGCAATGTTCCTCGATCATCTCATTGCTCGGATTGGCCCGAGGATCAAGGCAAAGCCGCTCGTAGAAATTTGACGACTGGTACTTATTCCAGCCGTCCCATTTGTGTGGATCGTCCGGCAGCGGAGTGGGAAAACTGATCTCGCATCTAGCCATTCTTACTCAACGGTCACCTCTCCCAGACTAGAGATGGCCTTTTCCATTTCTTCCGGCGCCAGGCCGGTCTGGCGCTCGATCGATACCTTGGAGCGATTGCCGCACGCTTCCACGTTCACCTCCAGCACTTGGTTGGCGTTGTAGTGATAGGTGAGTTCCACGGGAGAGCCTTTCGGTAAGAATGGCGGCAGTTGCACATCGCAAAGACCCAATGGGGTGCATTCGCCCGGCAGCGTGCTTTCTCCTTCCACCACCTTGACCACTGCACGCTGCATGTTTGCGCTGGCGGTGCCAAATGAATTTTTCGCGCTGGCCGGAATGGCGGTCCGTTTCCGGATCATGGGGAAGACATATTCTTCGAGGTGGGTTTCATCCCATAACACTACGCCGAGCGTGTGTGAGGTGATGTCGGTGATCTGAATCAAATGGCCATCGCGAGACGAAAATTGCTGCCGCGTATTTTCGCCGAGCAGTTTTTTGCCGGTCTTTTCTTCCTCGCGCAACATCGACAAGGTGGCCTGAATCGCCGCGCCCACCGCGACCGCTTCATCCGGGTTCATGTCGCTGACGAGTGGCGCGGAAGACAATTGCGAAATCATCTCGCGCACCATCGGCATGCGGGTCATACCTCCGATCAGTAGGATCTTGTCGATCTCGTCCCACTTCATTTTCGCCTCCTGCATCACGATCTCGCAAATGGTTTTGCACTTCTCGACCAGATGACGGCTGCGCTCTTCAAAATCTTCCCGGGTCAACTCCACTTTCACGCTTTTGCCGTTGTGATGGTGGACGAGGGCGGTATGCGGCCGGCTTGAAAGCTGTATCTTGCCGGCCAATGCGCGGCTCTGGAGGTCTTGATAACTTGCCAGATCGAGCAGCGGGTTTTCGCCATGTGCAGTGCTATAATCTTCCGCCACCAGATTGACGATCACGTCGTCCCAATCTTTGCCGCCCAGTCGGTGATCGCCGTTGGTCGCGATGATCTCGATCTTTTGGTCCTCGATCCGCATGATGGTGACGTCGAAAGTACCCCCGCCAAGATCGAAGACGAACACCGTCTGGTTCTGGTCGAGCTTGTCGAGCCCGTAAGCGAGCGCCGCCGCCGTCGGCTCGTTGATAATCTGGAGAACGTTCAATCCCGCCAGTTGTCCGGCGGTGATCGTGGCCGTGCGCTCGGCGTCGTTAAAATATGCCGGAACAGTGACGACCGCATCGGTCACTGGCGCCTGTAAGTATTTTTCCGCATCCGCTTTCAACTTTTTCAGAATGAGCGCGGAGAGTTCTTCCGCGGAATAAAGTCTGCCGCCGAATTCGCGGTGAAATTGCTCCTTCGGTTTGCCCATCTCGCGCTTCACGAAATCGACAATTTTCTCCGGCTCGGAGACCGAGTTGTTTTTGGCGAGCGTGCCGACGATCGCGCTCTCGCCATCGAACAGAATCACCGAGGGAGTGATCCGTTCACTCTCGCTGTTTGGAATGATTTGCGGTTTGCCGTAGGCATCGATGTGCGCCGCGGCGGAAAAGGTAGTGCCTAGATCGATCCCGATTGCTTTGCGCTCGCTCATAAGTGGGAATGAGATTGTCGATATTGATTACCCGTGCGGAGCTTGCAGTGCAGTTTCCATGCCGGGCGACAAACGGAATGCGGTCCCCGTTTTAACCGCGAGAATCCTGCCAATCCCGTTGCTATTTCATCCAAGCGCGATGCGCTCTGGGCCTGAAAAGATCGACAATTGGGCGCCACGGTCAGTTGAACCGTTTTGCGATAACCTCTTCGGCTCGAATCACCTTGCCACGCCAGCAAAATCCTCGCTTCACCCGCATCACGATGCGCCCATCCTCTTCCGCAAAATCCGCCGGCTCATAACTGACCACGCGATGAATCGCGCGGTCCACGCGCTCCTGCGGTTCGATTTCTTTGACGTCGAGACGATGGAAAATTTCCACGAGCGAATGAATGGCGTTCTCCAGGTTATCACGCCATTGCGCGATACTATCACGCTGGCCCTTCGCCGCGGTTCGCAACTGCTCGGAGAGCCCGCTGAGGTCGTCAAAAAGAAGAATGAGATCGTGAATGAACGGCTTCTGGAGCGATTCGTGCAGGAAATTGTCGCGATATTTCAGGAGCTCCTCGTGCAGCGAATCGTACAAGCGCTGATTCACCCCTTCGCTGGTTCGAATGGCCGCCAGTTGTTCGTCAATTTTTTGGAAATGTTCCGCAAGATCGACCGACTCGCTCAATGGAATCATTGCTCCGAGTTGTTCGATCTGTTTGGAAAGCGCGCTCTCGACGCTCTGGACATGAGCGTTCAACGCCCGAAATTCCAGCGCCAGCTCCCCGGCATCTCGAAGACGATCGGGCTGCTCCGTTTCGTTCGGCGCGACTGACTGTTCGGCTTCCGCACTGAGCTGCTGCATCGCCGCTGCAAATTCGTCCGGCGCTTTTGTTCCCTCAGCCATGACCTTTTCCCTTCTCGAAGAACTCCCGAATCGCCTCGACTAAGCCGCCGATATCGTGCCGGCGCGCCTCGATCTCGATCTTCAAACCGTGATCGCGCGCCGTCTTCGACGTGATCGGACCGATGCTCGCGACCTGCATCCCTTCCGGCCAGGGCAAACCAAGCGCGAGAAAGTTTTCCACCGTCGATGAGCTGGTGAAGGTGATCAAATTCGCGCCTTCCTCCAATAGATGGCGGCGCGCACCGGTAGTGTCGCGCGTTTCTGGAACCGTGCGATAAGCCAAACCTTCATCCACAATTGCTCTCAAACCCGAGAGTTGCTTAGCCAGCACGTCCCGCGCCTTTTCCGCGCGCACCAGCAGAATTCGCAAATTTTCCACGCCGCCCTGTTTTTGAAATTCACGGACGACCGCTTCCGCGACGAATTCGTCCGGTTGAAGATCGACATGCAGGTGAAAATCCTTGACCCGTTGCGCTGTCGCCGGGCCGATGGCAGCGATCCGGGCTCCGCCGATCTCGCGCCCGTCGTCATAAAGTTTGAAGAAGATTTCGAAAAACGCCTCGACGCCGTTCACGCTCGTAAAAACGATCCAGTCGTAACTGTGCGCGTCTTGAACCAACTCCGCGAAGGCGCGCAAATCGCCCGGTGGCTCGATCCGAATCGTTGGCAATTCAAATACGTGGGCGCCGAGCGCGCGCAATTGCGCGCTCAATTCGCCCGCTTGCTTTCGCGTGCGCGTAACGACGATCCGTTTTCCGGAAAGCGGCCGCTTCTGGTACCAATTCAAACTTTCCCGCAGAGCAACGACTTCGCCAAACACCACGACCGCCGGAGCTTCGAAGCCAACATCAGCCACGCGCTGCGCGATGTTTTGAAGTGTTCCGGTCAACGTTTCCTGCCGCCCAGTCGTCGCCCATCGTACGAGAGCGACCGGCAAATCCTCGCGCACCCCTTGCTCAAGCATTTCTCGCGCGATCGATTCCAGACGTTGCACGCCCATCAGCATCACTTGCGTACCGCCCAGTTTCGCCAGCGCCCCATAATCAATCGCGCTTCCAGTTTTCTCTGGATCTTCGTGGCCGGTGAAAAAAGTGACGTGCGAATTTTCCGCGCGATGCGTCACCGGAATTCCCGCGTAGGCCGGTCCGGCGATCGCCGAGGTGATTCCGGGCACAATTTCAAATTCAATTCCGGCATCGACGATCGCTTTTGCTTCTTCTGCGCCGCGTCCAAAAACAAACGGATCGCCGCCCTTCAACCGGACAACTTGTTTTCCTGCGCGCGCTTGTTCGACCAGGAGCACGTTGATTTCTTCCTGACCGAGGGTGTGTTCGCCGGCCTTCTTTCCGACGTAAATGATCTCTGCATCATCACGCGCCCAACCCAGCATTTCTGGATTCGCCAGATGATCGTACACGATCACGTCCGCCTGCTCGATGCACTCCTTCGCGCGCAACGTAACCAGGCCGAGATCGCCCGGCCCGGCACCAACGAGAAAACATCTCCCCACGCTCTCGTTCGTACTCTCGCTCTTACTCTCCATTGATCTCCTTCAGCAACTGCGCTGCGAGATGCTCTCCGTCGTCATGTGCGCCTACTACTTCACCCTCGCGCGGCAACGCCGATCCGTGTTCGAAGATTTGCGCGTGCAATTTCATTTTTCCGTTCTCCATTTCCGCCAAAACTCCAACCGGCGACTGGCAATTACCCTGCAACAACCGCAGAAATTCGCGCTCTGCTCGCAAGCAAAGCAGCGTGTCGCGATCGTTGATTGGATCGACAATCTCTCTCGAGCTTTCATCATTCCTGCGAATCTGGAGCGCAATGATTCCCTGCCCTCCCGCAGGCAGAAAAATTTCGCACGAAAGAATCTCCACGAAAAATTTCCGGCCCTCGAAGTTGATTTCGTTTCGCGCCGGCGAAAGACCCAGCCGCTCCAGCCCGGCCTGGGCAAGCACGATCGCATCCCAATTGTTCTCGGCGAGCTTGCGCAAACGCGTCGGGACGTTGCCGCGAAGATCGACAGTCTCTACGCGAGGATATTGCCAGTTGATCTGATGTTTTCTTCGCACGCTGCCCGTCGCAATTATCGCGCCCTCCGCAAGCGCCGCCAAGCCGCCCGCTTGCTTTGCAACCAGCACGTCATTCACTAAACCGCGCGGAAGAACTGCAGCGATCTCGACCCCTCGACTCAGCTCACTCGGCAAATCTTTCGCGCTATGCACTCCAAGATCAACCTCGTGCGCCAGCAATGCCCGCTCGATTGCCGCCGTGAACAAACCTTTGCGTCCCGCGCGCCGATCCAGCGATTTAGTTTTGCGATCGCTTTCGTCGCCCAACGTTCGAATGATTTTCGTTTCGATCGCCAGGGCCGGCCAGCGCGGATGCAATCGGTCCGCGACCATGCGCGCCTGCGTCCGCGCCAATTCGCTTCCACGCGTTCCGAGCACAATCTTCTGTAGCGGTGGTCTATTACCGTCGCTTGATTCCATCGACGGACCTTCGGCGCTCATAGAGCGCCGCTACAACTCCGAAGCGCGAAGCGGACTTTCGCTCATCGCCGAATGGCTCGAATCTGCGCAGCGTCGGGCCGTTCCGCATTCAACGCTTTCCCAAAAATCCGCGACGTGTTCGGCGATGATTGCTTCCGCAGCGGCAATTTGCTGCCGACGCAGGGCGAGCGATTGCCGCGCGACCGATTGCAACGAATCGATATCGTACAGATAAACGCCCTCTATGTCGTTTACACTTGGATCGACATTACGCGGTACTGCGATGTCGATGATGAAAATCGGACGATCGATCCGATCACGCAACATCGGCGTGAGATTTTCCGGTGTGAGCAACGGCGCCTCGGACGATGTCGATGTAATCAAAATGTCGATCTCGCGGCATTGCTCCGGCCATTCATCGAAACGAATGGCGCGACCGGCGACGAGTCGCGCCAGTTCCGCGGCGCGATCCAACGAGCGATTGCTCACGCGAAGATCGCTCACACCGCGCGAAACGAGTGCGCGCGCCGTGCGTTCGCTCGTGTCGCCCGCACCGAGCACAAGAACTTTGCGTCCGGACAGGTGACCAAAAATTTTCTCGGCAAGATCGACCGCCACCGACCCGACTGAGACCGAGCCGCGCGTAATGTCCGTGTGCGTTCGGACCTGTTTCGCCGCGCGAAAGGCGCGTTGGAACAGACGATGCAGATACCGTCCCGCTGCGCCGGACGCGCGCGCGGATTCATAGGCCTTTTTCGCTTGCCCGAAAATTTCGGTCTCGCCAACAACCATGGAGTCGAGGCCGCACGTGACCCGGAAAAGATGCCGCCCGCATTCGGCGTCTTCGTAGCGATAAAACGCCGAGGCTTCTTGGCAAAGCTGCTGGTCAATCTTGCGCGCGAGACAGCGAATAATCTCTTCCGTCGGCACTCGCGCCGCCGCGGCGCCGTACACTTCCACGCGGTTGCATGTGGTTAAGAGGAGCGCTTCGGTGCAACCGGCGCCGCGCAGAATGTAATCGGTCTCAGCATGACCGGAGAAACGCTCGCGTGTCTCCACGTTCGCGGTGTGATGGCTCAGGCCGACGCAAAAAAGATTCATGGCAGCGAATGCATTTGCGCGGTGAAGGTGATGCCCCAGAGAAGTGTGAGCGCCGCGCTGAATCCCACGATGCAAAGCGCAGCCACGCGTCTCGGCGCAAGCTGGCGAAAATGTCTGCCCTGTAAAATCGCGGCGTAAAGCAGCCACACACCGAAGGCGCAAACCACTTGCATCCGCGGCAACGGTTCGCCGATGAAGAAACCGCTCGCGAGGCCAAGTGTGTAAAGCGCGAAACCCCACCAAAGCAGTCGCGTGATCGCCGCGAAAAGATCGGTCAGCGGCGGCAAGTGGTAAAAGATCGAACGCAACTGATGCGTCTTGAGCTGGCGTTCCTGCACCAGATACATCACGCCCGCAATGCAAGCGAGCGCGAATGCGCCGTAGGCCACGAGCGACATGGAAGCGTGAAATTCCAGCCACGGATTGGCCGGTAGTTTCACCGCGTGCCGCACATCGATCGGCGCGAGCAAGGCAAAGGTTTGAATCAAGAAAACCAGCGGCGCCGTGAACGCGCCCATGAGCGAAAGCCGGTAGGCCGGACCAATGAGCATGTAAATCAGAGCGATCGACCAGGCGAGGAAAATGAAAACTTCAAACAAGTTCGTGATCGGACACCGGCCAAGCGCATGACCACGGATCGACAGGAAGGCCGTTTGAAAAATAAAGCCCAGCCCAACCGTAAGAAAATTAAATCGCCCCGGCCGAAAAATTCCCGCGCGCAACGCGGCGATCGTGCGCACCACCGCCGCGAGAAAACAAACCGTCGAAACAATGAGAAGATATCGATCCATCGCGAGCTTCTAGCTTAAAAGCCATGCGAAAGCTTGGCAAACCTTTGCGGTTCGATCGAACGTTGACGTCCATGAGTGAGGGGCTAGCATGTGCCCGCGATGCATTCGGACACAATCGATAAATTGCGTGCGGCCGTGCGCGACGTGCCCGATTTTCCGAAAAAAGGAATCGTTTTCAAAGACATCACACCCATTTTGAACAATAGCGCGCTGTTCAAAGCCTCAATCGACGTTTTTCTCGAACGTTGCCGCGGCAAAAAGATCGACAAGATCGTTGGGATCGATGCCCGCGGATTTCTTTTCGGAGCGGTCGTAGCGTACGAACTCGGCGTCGGCTTTGTTCCGCTCCGGAAAAAAGGGAGACTGCCTTACAAAACCGAGAGTGCCAAGTACGCGCTTGAGTACGGCGAAGCGGAAATGGAGCTGCACATCGACGCGATCACACGCGGCGAGCAGGTTGTGCTGATCGATGATCTGCTGGCCACGGGCGGCACATCCGCGTCCGCCGCGACGCTCATTGCGAAAGTCGGCGGCAAACTGCTCGAAGCGCAATTCTTGATCGAGTTGGAATTCCTGCGCGGCCGGGAAAAGCTCGCACCGACGCCGGTGATTTCATTTTTGAGATATTGATCTGCTGTAGCGGCGCCGCTATGAGCGTCGAGCGGATAAATGCGACGGTCATAGACCGCCGCTACAGTTTCTTTTCGCACACGACTACTTCCATTTTAATTTCCTGAAAGGCGAGCTGATCGTGAATCATCCCGAGCAATTCGAGAGCTCGCGCGTCGGGTATGTGATCACAACGGACTTCAATACGCGCGTGTTTCTTCGCGAGCTCGGGATGCGATTCTGCCAGTTCACCATCGAGAAGAAACGATGCGTAGGCGTTAAATCGCTCCTGTAACTCGTGCAACCGCTCGTCGGACCCGTCCCACGCGCGCGGCTCGTTCATCACCAGGAGCACTTCGTCCGTTCTCGTGTCGTGGGCGAGGAGTTCGATCACGTCAACTTTGCCAGATGTTTGAGGTCCGCCAGTCGGACCGACTCGTCCTGTGGCAAGTTTGAAGTCCGCAAGCCGGGTGGACTCGTCCGGTGGCGAGTTTGATGTTTGATTTTCAAAGAAGTCTTTCAATTGTCGATTTTTAACACTCAACGTCTGACGCTTAACCCGCCTTCGCAACCCGACAGCGCGGCAGGTATCCAACGTTCAATGTCTAAGGTTATTGCACTGGCGGCGATTCTGTTTGGCGTCGCCGCAAATCTATCCGCGCAATTTACGCCGGCTTTTTTGCAAAACGACAGTTACTGGGGCGACGGCAAAGCGGAGTTCAATTTTTACGACGGCGAAATCGTCCGCGAAGCGCAACCGCGACCCTGCGAAGTGCTACACATTCTCGTACGCGAGCCGTTCGATCCAAAACAGTGGACAAAAGTGGACGACTGGAAGCGGCCGGGTGTGATTCCAGTTGTGAAGCTCAATCAAATTCTGCATGTGCCGACCGGCATTTACACTTACCAGCAGATGCACTCGAGCTTTTGGAAAATCGACAATGGATTGCTACTGAAATGGTCGCTCACGAGCAATGACAGTTCCGGCAATACATTCAAGGAGATGCGCCGGTTCGGAGAACAGCTCGCGTTCAACTGGCACACTTATTGGGACGGCATGGCCGATGGCAGCGAGAACGTCGTGCCGCCTGCGAGCGGTTATTTTTACGATGAGCTGCCGCTGCGGGTGCGAACGATTGATTTTTCAAAACCAAGCGGCGAGTTCGAGATTCAACTCGCGCCCACCATGATCAATTCAAAGAAGGAAGCGATAGCATTTAAGCCGGCGAAAATTTCGTTCGCTTCTAGGGAAAAAACGATCGAGCTCGACCTCGAGCACGCCGGCGGCAAAGATCATTTCGTTCTCGATCGCGAATTTCCTTTCTTGTTGCGTGAATGGCGCGCCGCGGACGGTAGCCACTTAAAATTGAAGCGCAGTTTGAAAATTGATTACTGGAATTACAACAAGCTCGGCGACCGGGAGCGCGCGTTAAAGGACCCGATACTGCGTCACCCGGATTGAGTTGCTGTAGCGACGGGCCTGTGGCCCGTCTTATCTGCAACGGCGCACAGCGCCGTGGCTACAACTGCGCGTTGAAGCGAAGCTCGATCAGAGTTAATTGGATTCGTGGCGAAAGCGAAAATGTCGAGACGCTTGACGCTGCTGGGCCGCAGCGAAGCAAAGATTCCAGTGTCGCCGGCCGAAGCGCGACTTGAAACTTTCCCAAATCCGTCGCGGCGAAATTACCGGATTCATTTTGAGACCGATGATTTCACATCGCTTTGTCCGGTGACCGGCCAGGCCGATTTCGCCAGGATCGATATCGACTACGTGCCGGAGCGTCTCTGCGTCGAAAGCAAGTCGCTCAAGTTTTATCTCGCTTCGTATCGAAACGAGCGCGCCTTCAACGAAACAGTAACAAACCGGATTTTGGACGATTTCGTGCGCGCGTGTGGACCGCGCGAAGCAATTGTGACAGCGCAGTTTTCCGCCCGTGGCGGCATCGCACTCACCGTGCGGGCCGAATATCCGGATAAAAGTTTGGAAACCGCCCGCGATGGCCGATGAAGTGGCGCAAGTTTCTAACTTGCGAACACCGCCGCGCAACTTAGAAAGTTGCGCCAGAATAAATGAAACACGCGGTTGTCCTTCTAAGCGGCGGAGTTGATTCGAGCACAACGCTGGCGATCGCGATCGCAGGCGGTTTCGAAACCTACGCGCTTTCGTTCGATTACGGCCAGCGCCACAATCTGGAATTGGAAGCGGCCCTTCGAGTCGCGAAGTCATTAGGCGCGAAGCAGCATCGCGTGGCCAAGATCGACCTGCGTATCTTCGGCGGCTCGGCTCTGACGGCCGAGGTCGATGTCCCCAAGAAGCGATCGGAAAAAGAAATCGCGCACGGGATTCCAATCACCTACGTGCCGGGGCGCAACACCATTTTTCTTTCCCTTGCGCTCGCCTGGGCTGAAGGACTGGGGGCCGGCCACATTTTTATCGGCGTGAACGCGATCGACTACAGCGGGTATCCGGACTGCCGTCCGGAGTTTATCGCGCTATTTGAAACGTTGGCCAACATTGGGACCAAAGCCGGCGTCGAAGGCGCGCGCTTTCGCATTCACGCGCCCCTGCTCACGCTCTCAAAAGCCGCAATCATTCGCAAGGCGCGTGAGCTCGATCTCGATCTTGCGCTGACGCACAGTTGTTACGATCCGTCGCGGGAAGGTCTCGCTTGCGGCCTATGCGATTCCTGCCAGCTGCGCTTGAAAGGTTTCCGCGAAGCAGGCCTCACGGATCCAATTCCGTACGCGCCTCTCGCGCCGTAGGTCTGGGCGTAGGCGGATCACGATGAGAAACATTCTTGTTCTCACGAAACGCGAGCAGCGCGTCGTGATCGCAATTGTCCTCGCGTTACTGGCGGGGACAATCGCAAAACAAAAGTGGGCCGCGCATTCCCAGCCGCTTCCGCAAAATCCCACAGACACCGCGGCGACGCCGCCTGCTGCTCCAGGGCGCGATGAATCCGAATCGGCGGACAAAACTCAGTGACAGCGATCAGCCGTTGGGCAAACCGGGAATTCGCGCATAGCCGACAAACACCGGGCCCGGTCGATCATCCTCGGTCGCCTTCGCGCGCGAGACTTTGAAATCGAAAACGCTGACCCCGAAACGCGATTGACCTTTGTAAGTGCGGCCATCGCTCGCGCCGACCATGACGCGACGATTGGTCGCTTTCTCGCGCCCGAGATAAATCATGGTATGTGCGATGGCCGGATCGCGATTGACGCTGTAAGTGCTGCTCCAGAATAGAAGATCGCCGGGTCTGAGCGCGTCCAGTTCGAAGGTGTCGTCGCGCTGAGCAAGCACGGCCTGGAAGTTCCCGGCTTTCCGCACCCAAATGTATTGTTCGCGCGCGTCGCGCGGCACTTCCTGGATGCCACACTTAGAAAGCGCATAATAAATAAACCCCGAGCAATCCATGCCGCCATTTGCCGGGTCGGCCGAGCCATATTTGTAGCCCAGATTCATGGTCGTTAGGCTAAGTGCCAGATCGATGATCTTGCGGACTTCCGGCGAGTAATTCTCGTAACCGGCGATTTCTGCGGGCGAGATGGTCCCATTCGGCGCAGATGTTGGCTTGGCAACCGGCGAGGGTTTGGCATGCGGCGCGGGACTAATCGGCTGAACGGCTTTGGGATTTGGCAACGTGGAGGTCAAAGTATCAGGCGTCGAGGAGGGCGTGGGTGAAGGCGTGGTCAGTGGGCTTGGCTCGACAGACGGTGTGGCGCTCGCTTCCGGAGATGGAGTCGCACTCGGCGAGGGAGAAACCGTGGTAATAGGCGCCGAATGAGCCTTCGCCTTGGGCGAAGGCGACCGCGACGCTTTGGGCGTAGGTGAAGGTGTCGGCGTTGTTTCTTTCTCTTCGGCCGGTGTAGATTTCTTGCGGGGCTTGGGTGTCGGCGTCGGCCTCAGAAAGAAACCTTTGATCTTATCGCCAAGTGATTCCTCTTCGTCGCTAGTGCCGCGCGCCTGGCTGGTGATAGCCATCGCTACCGTCACCGCAATTACAATCAAAGAGCCCAGTTTTATTTTCACGCGATGTTCCTTTGAGGTCAGGCCGCCACTTCTTCCAAGACAGCTTTATTCATTCGGATACCGGCGTCGAGATTCTCCAGCGGGAAATTTTCATTCGGCGAATGCGCCCGGCAGCCTGGCAAGGCGAGTCCGAGCAAGAGAGTTTCCACGCCGAGGATATTGCGAAAATCGGAAACGATCGGGATGCTGCCCCCTTCTCGAATGAGCGCGACCTCCGCATTGAAAGCCTTTTGTAACGCACGCTGGGCGGCCTGGCCGAAACGATTATGCGGATCGGTCAGATACCATGCGCCGTGATGACCGGCAGTCATCTCCAGCGTGACACCGGCTGGTAAATTTTCTTTAAGATGTTTTTCCGCCAGTGCGATGATCTCGTCCGCCTTTTGGTCCGGGACAAGACGAAATGTTAGTTTTGCGATCGCATAACTGGGAAGGACAGTTTTCGTTCCCCGCCCTTGATAACCACCACCAATGCCGTTGATCTCCGCGGTCGGCCGCGCCCAAATCCGCTCCAAAGTGCTGAAACCAGCTTCGCCGAAAAGTGCCGGCGCACCAGTTTCCCGCAACATTTCCTTGTCCGGCGAGATCGGCAGTTTCTGCCATGCTTTACGTTCCCAATCTTCCAGCGGCGCAACCCGATCATAAAAGCCGGTGATCGCGACCCGTCCTTCGCGATCGTGCAGAGTGGCGAGCAATTGCGCCAGCGCCGTGGCCGGATTGGCCACCGCGCCTCCGTAAATTCCGGAATGCAAATCCATCTTTGGGCCGGTCACTTTCAATTCCAACGCCGCAACTCCGCGCAATCCGTAGCTCAAGGTTGGCGTGCGCGGTGCGATCATTCCGGTATCCGACACAACCACGGTGTCACATTTCAATGCGTCGCGATTTTGGTGGAGAAAGTTTCCCAGATTGCCGCTGCCAATCTCTTCTTCGCCTTCAATGACGAAATGCAGGTTCACCGGCAACTCGCCCAGTTGCTCGGTCGTTTCCTGCACACCGAGGATGTGCGACAAGATTTGTCCTTTGTTGTCGGTCGCGCCGCGGGCAAAAACATAGCCGTCTTTTAAGACGGGCTCGAAAGGTGGTGAGTCCCAAAGCTCGAGCGGATCGGGCGGCTGCACGTCGTAATGGCCGTAAATCAAAACCGCGCGGCGACCTTCTCGATGTTGATTGCGCGCCCAAACGACCGGATGACCCGGAGTAGGAACCAGTTCCGCCTTCAATCCGATGCCGCTCAGTTTCTCAACCAGCCAATGCGCGCATTCGGTGAGCTTTTCCGAGTAATTTTCGTCCGTCGAAACGCTAGGAAATCGCAGAAACGAATAGAAATCTTCAAGATGACTGGCGCGCATATTCGAAACCTTAAACCAACTTCATTCGGTTTGCCTACCACTTAGTCGGTTGGCGATCTCCGCGTTTCTGGAGCGGCAGCCGTGTCGGCTGCAATCGTTGTCGCAGCAGGCGACACGCCTGCCTCTACAGCTAGCAAGATCGATAATTGTATGCTTTAAGAGAGGCCGGCAAAGTTTCCGAATGTCTCCCGAATCGTCACCGCCGAAGGAACACGGCCTGGTTCGTGCGCTCGGCGTTCCAGCTCTAACTGCAAACATCGTCAACACCACGATCGGCGCAGGCATTTTCGTTTTGCCCGCATTGGTCGCGACCGGACTCGGGGCGGCGGCACCGCTCGCGTTCCTCGTGTGCGCGATCGCGATGGTTTATTTGTTTACGTCTTTCGCGATGGCTGGCAGTCGCGTCTCTCTGACCGGCGGACTTTACGCATACGTCGAGGTCGCGTTTGGCCGCTACGTCGGATTCTTGGCGGGCATTCTTTTTTACCTCACGGCAGTGCTGAGTGTGTCGGGCGTCGTTAATGTCTTCGCTACCTCAGTCGGAATCTTGGCGCCTCCGCTCGCGACGGGCACCGGACGTTTCATCCTCATTTTGCTAGTGTTCAGTTCACTCGCAGTAATCAACATTCGCGGCGTGCGCGCCGGCGCTCGCGCGGTCGGCGTGGTCACCCTGATCAAGCTCGTTCCGTTGATCATTTTCGTGGTCGCTGGTGTTTTTTTTATTCGCCCAGCCGCGATGGCATGGCCGGGCTGGCCGGGAAGCAAAGCACTTGGCGAAAGCGTGCTGCTTTTGATCTTTGCTTTTGTCGGAATAGAGGTCGCCCTCATGCCGAGCGGTGAAGTCAAACAGCCCTCACGAACAGTTCCTCGCGCAATTTATGCCGCGCTCGCGATCACGACTTTGCTTTACATCATGATTCAACTTGTTGCGCAGGGCGTCCTCGGCAGTGATTTGTCAAAACACCCCAATACACCGTTAGCTGAAGCAGCTCTGCAGTTCCTGGGAAATTTCGGCCGCGTGATTATGCTCGCTGGCGCGACAATTTCCGCGTTCGGTTTCGTGACGAGCGATATTCTCAGCTCGCCGCGAATTATTTTTGCTTTCGGTCGCGATGGCGTACTGCCGAAATGGTTCGCTCACATTCATCCGCGTTTTCACACGCCCAACGTCGCGATTGTCACTTACGCCGCGATTGCGTTTATGTTGTCCTTCAGTTCCACATTCCAGCAGCTCGCCGTTCTTGCGAATGTTGCCGTTTTGTTGCTCTACCTTCTTTGTTGCCTTGCGGCATTGCAATTGACCAGATGGGATGTTCGAGGGGACGGCCCGCCGTTCATATTTCCCGGAGCGAAGCTGATTCCAGTTCTCGCCGTCTTTGTGATCATCTGGATTCTCGCGCACGCGACCGCAAAGGAATTCGCTGTCACCGCCGTGTGTCTCGGTGTCGCGTCCTTACTTTTTCTCGTTCGACGCCTTATGGTGACAAGAGCTGAACCCGTTTCATAAACGTATCGGGCTCGGAGCTGGCTGCCCCAACATCCTGTGGAAGGCAGGCTGGCGCACCCCTTCAAATTGTAGGAAACCGCTTGTCACCGCCTTCGGAGCGTTGTATCTAGCGCCAATTCTAAAGGGGACAGCCTCGACATGCATCTACAGTCACTCGAGCTTTTTGGCTTCAAATCATTCGCCGATAAAACGATTTTCAATTTCCACGAAGGCGTCACCGCCGTTGTCGGGCCGAATGGTTGTGGAAAATCCAATCTGCTCGATTCCGTGCGCTGGGCTCTCGGCGAACAATCCGCTAAATCACTCCGCGGCGACGAAATGGCCGACGTCATTTTTAACGGCGCCGACACGCGCAAGCCGCTTGGTTTCGCCGAGGTTTCACTCACCTTCAGTGATTGCACGACCGAGCTCGGCGTGGACTGGCATGACGTGCGGGTGACGCGCCGTGTTTATCGCGACGGCAATTCTGAATACCTGCTCAACAAGACGCCCTGTCGTTTGCGCGACATCCAGAATCTTTTCGCGGATACCGGCATCGCCCGCGCCGCGTACTCGATGATGGAGCAAGGCAAGATCGACATGGTGCTGAGCTCTCGACCGGAAGATCGGCGCGCGGTTTTTGAAGAAGCGGCCGGCATTACAAAATACAAAACACACAAGCGCGAGGCGTTGCGCAAGTTGGAAGCGACCGAGGCAAACCTTCTGCGCATCGGCGACATCATCAAAGAGGTAAAGCGGCAGATCGGCTCGTTGCAACGCCAGGCCGGCAAGGCGCGACGTTATCAAGCGTTGCTCGCCGATCTGCGAATGCTCGATACGCATCATTCGCGCAACCAACTCGAATCCCTTGAAACCGAGCTCGCGAGTTGTCACGCCGAAATCGCGCGCCTCGGCGAGTCGGAGCAGGCAACCCGCGAAAAGATCGACATGGGCGAAAACCAACTCGCCGAGCAACGCCATGCGCTGGATGAAATCGACAAACAGATCGCCGATGGCCGCACCGAGTTGCAGCGTCTGCAAAGCGAAATTGGGACGCATCGCAGTCGAATCGAGTTGAACCGGCAGCGCGCCGAGGAATTAACCGAACTAATCGAGCGCGCCCGGAAGGATATCGCCGCGGCCGACGCAAAGCGCGCCCAGCAGCAGAAAGAAATACAGGAAGTGGACGCGCTGGTTGAAAAGACGGGCCAGCTTGTGCAAAGGAAACAAGCCGAACTGATAAAGCTCACCGATTCGATCTCGAAAGTCCGCGCCGAGCGGAGCACGCACGAGACGCAATTAGAAGAGCTGCAACTAACACTGTCGAAAAACGAAAGCCGGATTGCGGAGCTGGAAGACGAACTCTCCGCCATCACCGTCCGCCGGGAAGCGACTCAGGAAAACCTGCACGATCTCGAGGCGGCGATTTCTGCCACGAACGCCGCGCGAGACGGAGTTCGGTCAGAGATTGCGGCGGCCCGCGCAGCCATCGAAACGGCGCAAAAAAATCTCGATCTTCTTATGGCGGCGGCACAAGCCTGGGAAGAAAGATTACAGCAGCAGCAACGGCTCCTGAACGACGCGGAAAAAAGTCTCGTCGCAATTGAACGCGCGTTGACAGAAAAGGAATCGCGTCTCGAAATTTTGCGCCAACTCAACGAACAAGGTGAAGGCCTTGCTCAAGGTTCGCAGGCCGTGCTCAGAGGACTCGATGATCCGGCGCGAATTCATCCTGCGCTGGCTGGCGCCCTTGTCGCAAAGCTCGAGGTCGATCCGAAATTTATTGCCGCGATTGAAGCCGCCCTGGGTCGAAATCTGCAAGCGGTCGTTCTGCAAGATGCGAAACTGGCGCCTGAAATTATTGCGAGGCTAACAGAAAAGAAACTCGGCCAGGCCGCGCTCGCCGTCCCGAAATTCTGTACTCCTCCGCCCGAGACCGGGCCGCCGGCGCTGCCAAAGAATGCTGTCGCCTGGGCAATCGACAAAGTGAAAGCGCCGGATTCGCTCGCGCCGCTCCTTGCCCGGTTCCTCCACAACGTTGCGATTTTTCCCGATCTCGACGAAGCCCTCCGTTTCAAGAATAACGGAAACGATCTCGCGGCCGCGACGCTCGCCGGCGAATTTATTTCCGCCGACGGAGTCGTTTTCGCCGGGAGCGGCGAAGCGCCATCCGCCTCGTTGCTCGAACGAAAAGCGCAGATCTCGATCCTGACCGCGGAACATTCTGTCCTCAGCGCGCAACGGGAGGCGCTGCGGCAAAAACGCGACGAAGCAAAGACGCGGTTCGAAAAAGCGACGCATGATTTCGCGGCAGCCCGGACTCAATCTGAGACGGCTGATCGCGCGCAATCCTCTGCCGAAAACAGAATTCTTTTCCTGGAACGAGAATTGAGCGACGCCGAACGGAAGATCGAGGCCCTGCGCTCCGAACAGACAACGCTCATGCAACAAGTCCAGGTCGCGGACGACCGCGTTGCGAAGCTGGAAGAAGAGCTCGCGACAGAGCGCGACGGCCTTGCCGGGCAGCAAGAGCAGCAGCAGGCGGCCGAGGCCGCGCGTGAAAAGATGACCAAGCGCGAAGATGAGGCGGCCGAGCAACTAAGCGAGCTCCGTCTTTCGCTGGCCACTGAGCAACAGCGCCGTGACAGCCTCGTCGCACAGCGCCAGCCGATGCTCGCTCGTGAAGCGGAACTCGCCGAGATAATCACAGCTCGCAGCACGGAGATCGCCACCTTCGAGAAGCGACTCGCCGCCCAGGCAGGCGAATCGAAGGCCGCCAAAGCAGCAATTGAAAAACAAAATACGCAGCGCACCGAGCGGGAAGCGGCCGTTGCCGCACTTACGAATCAGCGGGCCGACCGTTCCTCGGCAATGAACGAAATGGAATCGAAGCTGCGCAGCGTTCGGAACTCGTTGAATGAGCTGCACGATTTCCGCGCGAAGCAGCAGGTTCGCCAGGCGCAGTTGCAATTGCAGATCGACAATCTCGCCGAACACATCTCCCGCCGTTATCAAGTCGATCTGCGTGAGTTCGCGCCGGACCAGGTCGCGTTCGAAAAAACCTTGCGCGCGCAATTGAAGCGCAAGGAGACCGTGCCAACTGGCGATGTCGATCCGGCCGGTGCCGATTTGCCAAAGCTGATTGCCGATCTAACGCGCCAGCTCGACAACGTGGGCCCGGTCAATCTCGACGCCGTTAACGAGTACGATGAGCTCGAAGAACGCCATCGCTTCCTGGAAACGCAAAATAACGATCTCACGGCGTCGCGCCGGGAGTTGCTCGATGTGATCGCGCGGATCAACTCGGCCACGAAGAAACTGTTCGCGGAAACCTTCGCTCAGGTGCGGGCGAATTTCCGTGAAATGTTTGCGGAGCTCTTCGGCGGCGGCCGCGCCGATTTATCGCTAATGGATGAAAACGACCCGCTCAATTGCGGGATCGAGATAACGGCCAAACCACCGGGCAAACAATTGCAAAGCATCTCGCTGTTGAGTGGCGGCGAGCGTGCCATGACCGCGGTCGCGCTTCTCTTTTCGATTTACATGGTACGGCCAAGTCCGTTTTGCGTGCTCGACGAAATCGATGCGCCGCTCGATGAGAGTAACATCAACCGCTTCATCTCCGTGCTGGAGCGCTTCGTCAAGCAAAGCCAGTTCATCATTATCACCCACAACAAGCGCACGATCGCGAAGGCCAATGTGCTCTACGGCGTGACGATGGAGGAACGGGGCGTGAGCAAATTGATCGGGATAAAATTGGGTCCGCGTGCCATCGAACACGAGACCGCTAAGCGCGAAACAGTTTCCTCGCAGCGGCAATTCGCTCTCGCCGAGAACGGACACACCGAGCAAAAGCCAAGCTTCGCCGCCGGACGATAGGTAGAACGCGCCGTCCCTTGCGCGTTGCTAATTCAACTTGGCTTCGCCGCCATTTTTTAACATCGAGCGACGGAGCACTCGATCCACCTTCGCGTCGCGCATACAAAAAAAATTTTGCGCGCGATTGTCGATCTTGCGTAAAATTGCCGGATGCTTCAGACGGCGCAGCGCAGCAGCAAAAGATCCACATCGAAGAAAGCGCCGCCGCATGAGCGATTTCTTGAAGCGTTTCGCTGGATGCTACTGGCTCGAACGCTCGAAGACAAACTGGTCAGTCTCTACCGCGGCGGCCTGATTACGGGCGGCGTCTATGTCGGCCGCGGCCAGGAAGCGGTCAGCGTTGCCTGCGGACTATTTCTGCAAAAGGGCGACATCTTCGCGCCGTTGATTCGCGATCAAGCGGGACGATCGGCATTTGGCGAACCGCTTGTCGATGTGGCGCGCACGTATCTCGGTTCGCGGCAGGGTCCAATGCGCGGACGCGACGGCAACATTCATCGTGGCCGTCCGCGCGACGGCCAGTTCGCGATGATCAGTCATCTTGGCGCGATGATCTCGGTCACGGTCGGAGCGCTCATGGCCAAGCGCTTCAAAGGCGAAAAGAATTTTATCGGGCTGACTTGCATTGGTGAAGGCGGCATGCAGACGGGGTCGGCCCATGAAGGATTGAACATTGCTGCCGTCGAGCAGGTGCCACTTGTCGTCGTTGCGACGAACAATCATTACGCGTATTCCACGCCGAACGAGCGCGAGTTTGCCTGCCACGATCTGGTGGATCGCGCGAAAGGTTACGGCTTCGAAGGTTACAACATCGATGGGACCGACCTGGCCAATTGTCTTGATGTTATCGGTGGCGCGGTGAAACGGGCGCGCGCGGGTCGCCCGCCCCAGTTGGTTGTCGCGTCGATTCTGCGTCTATCCGGTCACGGCGAGCACGATGACGCCAGTTATGTGACGGAGGAAATCAAGCGCGAACCGTTTTCGCGGGATTGTTTGAAATGCGCTGAGAAAATGATTGTCGATCTTAATTTGGCCGACACCGAAACATTGCGCGAGTGGCGCGAAGACGCGGCGGCGCAAGTGGACCGCGCAATCTCCACCGCGCAAAAGGAAGCCGCGCCCGAGGCCGACGAAGAAGATTGGCGCGCTATTTCCATGCGCGACCTCGTCGATCAAGTCGAATGAGCATCACTTACCTCGAAGCTATTCGTGAAGCGCAGGCAAAACTGTTGCGCGACGACGATCGCGTTTTCATTTACGGACAAGATGTCGGCGGAAATTTCGGCGGCGCGTTCAAGGCGACGAAAGGTCTTGCAAAAGAATTTCCCGGCCGCGTCCTGAACACACCGATCAGCGAAGACGCGATGGTCGGCACGGCCATCGGCGCGGCGCTCGAAGGAATGCGGCCGATCGTCGAGATGCAGTTCGCAGATTTCTCGAGCACCGCGCTGAATCAAATTTTGAATAACGCGGGCACGCATTATTGGCGGACGAACGTTCCGGTTCCAATCACCGTGCGCCTTCCGTCCGGCGGAACGAAAGGCAGCGGCCCGTTTCACAGCCAGAGTATGGAATCGCTCTACGCGCATTATCCCGGGCTGATCGTGATGACACCGGCGACCGTGGAAGATGCATACACGATGTTGATTGAAGCGGTGGCGATTGACGACCCGGTGGTCTTCTGTGAGCACAAATATCTTTATTACCATCTCAAGGCCGACAAACTTCCCACCAAGGGATTGCCCACCGGCCAAGCGCGTATCGCGCGCGAAGGTCGCGACCTCACCATCGTCGCCTACAGCGCGGTTTTGCATGAATGTCTCGCGGTCGCCGAACAATTCGCTGGTGAAGGGTTTGAAATAGAAGTTGTCGATCTTCGCTCGGTTAAACCGCTCGACACCGATACTGTGCTCGCGTCGGTTGCGCGCACCGGACGTTTGCTTTGCGTCGGCGAATCATTTCCCTGGGGCGGCGCAACTGCGGAAGTGATCGCGCGCGTCACGTCAGAAGGTTTCCATCTGCTTGACGCAGCGCCGCAGCGCATCAACGCGAAGGACACGCCGATTCCATATCATCCAAATTTGTGGGCGGCGCACTGTCCGAACGCAAAAACAATTGCGGCAAAAGCGCGAAGTCTTCTTCGAGAATAAATTTATGCCGCAAGTTCCCATCATCATGCCGCAGTTGGGCGAATCGATTGCCGAGGCGACTGTGGTCGATGTAAAAGTGAAAACGGGCGAAGAAGTCGCCGCCGATCAGGAAATCATTGACGTCGAAACGAACAAGGCGGTCATGGGCGTAACGACGCCGTGCAAAGGCAAGATCGACAAGATCACCGCGCGAGTGAAGGAAACTTACCCGGTCGGCACGGTCCTCGGCTACGTCGAAGCGAGCGAAGAAGACGCGGCCAGATTTAAGAAAACAGCTCCCGAACCGCCCCAACAAGAGCTGGTAAAGGAAATTCCAGGCCGTGAGAAAGAAAGCGCCAAGCCCATGACTGCGCGTGACGGTGCGCAAATGAAGTCGCGCGACGGCGGCTTGCCGGTTCCGGTCGTGACGCGCGGCGCAAGCTTCCTGTCGCCGAGAGTTCGTGCGCGCATGGCGGAATTACAATTAACCAACGCCGATCTCGCGGGAATCCTTGGAACTGGTGCGGGCAATCGCGTGACGATCAAAGATTTGGAGAATTTTTTACACAAGATCGACAACGAGACGGCAACAGAAGCATCCGCGATCCGCGCCGGCGTGGCCGATGCGATGCGCCGCAGTTGGTCGCGCCCACTGGCGACGATCGGTTCTTCGGTGAATCTCGACCCGGTCTTGCAAGATCGACAATCGCGCGATCCAAAGCCGGGCCCTGCGCTTTACGCGGTGCGCGCACTCGCGCTTGCGCTCGCGGAAAATCCGCCCGCGGCCGCAAGATTGATCGGCGGCCGCGTCGTGCAATCAAATTCAATCGATGTCGGCGTCGCGGTTGAAGCAGAAGACGGGATCATGGTGCCGATCATTCGCGCGGCGGACAAAACCTCACTGGCCGATCTTACGACAAAATACAAAGAGCTCGTTGGGCTCGCGCGGCAACGACGCATTTCTCCGGACATGCAAGCGGGCGGCATCGCGGCGGTTTCAAATTTCGGAACGTTCGGCGTCGAATGGGGCACGCCGATCCCGTTACCGGACCAAACACTGCTGCTCGGTCTCGGCGTTGGGAAAAAAGTTGCGTCGTGGAGCGAAGAAAAAAACGAATTCGTTCCAAAGACCGAGGCGCAAATCACATTGAGTTTCGATCATCGCAGTCTCGACGGCGGCCGGGCCGGGCGTCTGCTCAAGCGTGTGAGCGAGTTGTTGGAGGATCCGACAAAACTCTAACCTTTGTAGGGCGTTTCTGTGAAACGCCGTTCAATTGGTTGCCGTCTGACCCAGACGCCCTACAATTTCGTTGGCTCGACAGAGTCTCGCCCTACCGTTCACTTGCAGTTGCGAGCGCGGTGCTTAGTTTGGGGTTAAGACTATGCATCAGAATAAGGAATTCACTTTAAGTCGCGATTGCGAGGCGATCCTGATCCCGAGCGGGCAGAAGTGTACTATCCCGACTGGAACCAAGGGCGTCGTCACCCAGGCGCTGGGCGGAAGTTACACGATTGCTACTTCGTATGGTTTGTCGCGCATCGCTGAGAAAGATATCGATGCTCTCGGTCTGGAAAAACCCGCACCGAAAACCGAATTGAAAACTGCGACTGCGGAGACAAATGGCGAGGTCGCGGAAGAAGAAGTCTGGAACCAGCTTCGACAATGTTTCGATCCGGAGATTCCGGTGAACATTGTCGATCTTGGCCTGGTTTATGATTGCCGATTGATCAACAAACCAGAAGGCGGAACAAAGGTGGAAGTAAAGATGACGCTGACCGCGCCCGGCTGCGGAATGGGCCCGGCGATTGCACACGATGCGCAAAGCAAAATTTTGTCGATCGATGGCGTGGACGAAGCCGATGTGCAGCTTGTTTGGGACCCGCCGTGGAACCAAAACATGATCAGTGAAGCGGGGCGCATGAAGCTCGGCATGATCTAGTGGCGCCTCCAGGCATGGCGCGATGCACGCGATCGTCGCAGAAAAAAACGTCGAAGAGCGAACGCGTCATGTTCTGAGCGAAATTTTCTCGGGCTGTTCGCTGGACAAGGTCGGTGTGCGGCTGTGGGACGGAACGGCCTGGCCAGATCAGCGGCCGCGCGCTGCAATGCTCGCGCTAAAGCACAGCGAATCGCTTGGCCGAATGTTTTTGCCCGGCACGGAAGTCGGATTGGCAGAAGCATATTTGCACGATGATTTCGATATCGAAGGTGACATCGCGGTCGCATTTGAAATTGGTGACTTCCTCCTCGCCCACCTCGGTGATTGGAGGAACAAGTTGAAACTCGCGGGATTGCTGGTTGCGCTGCCCGAGCGAGACGGTAGATCGACAATGCGACGTGCTGCGAGTCAACTGCTCCCTCGAATCCGCGGCAGGCGGCACTCGTTGGCGCGCGATCGGCGCGCGGTGACGCTTCATTACGATGTCTCGAATGATTTTTACCGTCTGTGGCTCGATCGGCAAATGGTCTATTCCTGCGCCTATTTGACCTCACAGGCCGAGGAACTCGACGTGGCGCAGGAGCGCAAACTCGATTATCTCTGCCGCAAATTGCGCCTTCGTCCCGGCCAGCGTCTGCTCGACATTGGTTGCGGTTGGGGCGCCCTGGTCATTCACGCGGCAAAACATTTCGGTGTCCGAGCAAAGGCGCTCACATTAAGCGAACCGCAGGCGGAATGGGCGCGTGCGCGCATCGCTGAAGCCGGATTGACAAACGAAGTGACAATCGACTTGCGCGATTATCGCGAAATTGCCTCAGACGGGAGCCAACTCTACGATGCGATTGTGAGCGTTGGAATGGCTGAGCATGTCGGGCGCGAAAAGCTGCCGGATTACTTCAGTGTCGCGTATCACGCGCTCAAGCCGGGTGGCGTTTTCCTCAATCAAGCCATCGGAGAAGGCGTGGTGGCCCGACCGGATAACAGGAACGGCTCCTTCATCGAGCAATACGTCTTTCCCGATGGCGATATTCCACCGCTGCCAGTTGTGCTGCGCGCTGCCGAGTCGGCTGGGTTTGAGATTCGCGATGTCGAAAATTTGCGCGAACATTATGCGCTGACCCTGCGCCATTGGCTTCGCAGGCTGGAAGCGCATTATGCGGAAGCGCTTTCCTTCGTCGATGAAGCGACCTATCGCGTTTGGCGTCTTTACCTTGCCGGCTCCGCGCATGGATTTCGCCGCGCGCACATCGCCGTTTACCAAACGCTGCTCGCCAAGTTGGATTCGTCCGGCCAAACCAAGCTGCCTCTCACACGAGACGATTGGTACACGCAAAGTCGGGCAGTGCGAAGTTCGACGTGATTTAATTTATTCGCAGCGTTGACAGTTCTCGCGCCACTTCTATACTCGTCCCCGCGCTTCCGTTGCCGAAAATTTTTCGCGCGGGAACGACTTCAAAAGTCCATGCCTTCGACTGAAATCATTTTAACCGAAAACGTTCCCGGCCTCGGCGCGGAAGCCGACGTGGTGAAGGTGCGCCGCGGTTATGCGCGGAATTATCTTTTGCCGCATGGGAAGGCTTTCGAAGTCACGCCAGCGACTTTGCGACAGCTCGATAATTTGAAAAAGAAGCGCGCGGAACGCGAAACGCGCGAGCTGAACGAAGCGGAAGAGCTCAGCCGCCGAATCGGAAAATTAAGAGTGACGTTTACGCTTGAAACCGGCGAAACCGGCAAAGCTTTCGGTTCGGTCACCGCGCAAGACATTGTCAACCGCCTGAAGAATGAAATCGGCAGCGAAATTGATCGGCACAAGATTGTTCTCGAGCGGCCGATCAAAGACACAGGCGAACACGAAGTGCAAATCAAGTTGCATCACGACGTGACGGCGCAATTTAATTTTCAGGTGAAATCAGCCGAAAAGCCAAAGAGCGAAGAAGCTGCGGCTGAACCAACTGAGAAAAGGCACCGCTCATTTTTCAAGAGAAGAAAAGAAACCAAATAAATGGCGACTCAACCATCGTCCCCGTGGACGGGTGAGAAGCCTCGCAAAGATTCGGGCAATGGGCCCGGCCGAGGCAGGCCGGGAGGAAATGGCGGAAGAGTTTTTCCCAAATCGCCAACAGGTTCTGCGCAGGATATTCACCGCACGCCGCCGCATAGCGTGGAGGCGGAGCAGGGCGTGCTCGGGTCGATGCTCATCTCGCCGCGCGAAACGATCGCGGAGTGCGTGGAAAAAATTAACGAGGAATATTTTTATGTCCCAGCGCACCAAACGATCTACAACGTGCTTGTCGATCTTTGGAACGCGGCACAAGCGATCGATCTGATCACGTTCACGCAAGTGCTGCGCGATCGAAATTTGCTCGATGCGGTTGGTGGCGCGGCGTTCGTCACCAGTCTATTCACATTCGTCCCCACGGCCGCGAACGTCGGGTACTACATCGACATCGTCCGCGACAAATACATTTTGCGCGAGATCATTGCCGCGGCCACGGAGAGCGTGCGGCGCGCCTACGAGGAGCAGGACGAGGTGAGCAATCTGCTGGACGAAGTGGAGCAAAGAATCTTCGCCGTGGGCCAGGACCGCTTCAAAGGTCAGATGCTCTCGATGAAAGATCAGGTGATGGAGGCCATTGAGTCGATCGAGAAACTTTACGAGCGCAAGGGCGGCATCACCGGGATTTCGACTGGCTTTGTCGAGTTCGATCGTATGACCAGCGGGCTGCACGCCGCGGAGATGATTGTGATCGCGGGGCGGCCGAGCATGGGCAAGACCGCGCTGGCCATGAACATTGCCGAGCACGCCGCGATTCAGGAAAAGCTTCCGGTTGGAGTGTTCAGCCTGGAAATGAGCAGCCAGCAACTTGTGCAGCGCCTGCTTTGCTCACGCGCTCGCGTGAACTTGCAAAAAGTCCGGGATGGATTTTTAGGGGAGCGCGATTTTCCAAGTCTGACTGCGGCGGCTTCAAAACTGGCGGAAGCGAAAATTTTCATCGATGACAGCGCGGCCCTAAGCATTCTGGAGCTGCGTGCCAAGGCGCGCCGGCTCAAGGCGCAGCAGGATGTGCAACTCATCATTATCGATTATCTGCAACTTCTTAGATCGACATCTCGTCGCGCGCAGGACAATCGGCAGCTTGAGATTTCAGAAATTTCTGCGGGCATCAAAGGGCTGGCCAAGGAACTGAAGATTCCCATCGTTGTCGTGGCGCAGTTGAATCGGCAGCCAGAGCAGCGTACCGGTGGCAAACCGCGACTGAGCGATCTGCGCGAGTCGGGCTCGATCGAACAGGATGCCGATCTAGTAGGCTTACTCGTTAGGCCGGAAATTTACGAGGAGGACGAAGAAGCCCGCGCCGAAAAAGCCGGCGAAGCCGAGCTCATTATCGCGAAACAACGCAACGGTCCGGTCGGCGAAATTCCGCTGACGTTCCTGAAAGAATTCACGCGTTTTGAAGATCGAGCGCGCAATGTCTCCGAACCGGAAGAAGCGTTCTGAGGAGATGGAGCATTCAGCTGAGGATGCATTGATCGAATCACTCACCCATCAGGACGTGAGCGGCATTGCACAACAGGTCGGGGATGCAGCCTTCCACGCTGTAATCGACGAAGAGATTCTGAAAGATGTCCCGGTGTTTTCTATCTTGGTCAGGGTATGGGCGGTCGGTAGAAATTTCCGCGACCGTATCTTCCTAAAGAAAATCGCGTCCTTTCTTAAGGAAGCTGGCAGGATTTCAAACGCCAACCGCGAGGCTTTTGCGAAACGGTTAGAGGCAGACCCAAAATTTGCGCGCAGGTCGGGAGAAAAGCTATTGCTGCTGCTTGATAAATTATCGGAACTCGAGAAGGCCATTTTCATGGGATACGCCTTTCGTAAATTCCTTGAGGGAACGATCGACGAAGTAATCTGGAACCGAATATGTGCGGCGTTGGAATTCCTCCCGCTGTGGCGATTATTCGAATTACCTGAGTATTATTTCAAGGGCGGGCTTGGGTCTCTGGATCAGGCCTCCGCGACGTCATATCAGCAGCTCGGTCTGATTGCTGTGTATTACGGTGACAAAGATAAGAGGCTCCATTGCGATTTTCATACCGATGCATCGTACTTTCTGGCCTATCACCAACCGTTCTATCGAGAAACAGACATTGGTGCAGCCGTCGCCGACGTCATCCATGATTATCTAGCTGAGCCAGAGATCGCCTGACAGATCTCCGTTTGTTACGAGATCAAATCTCAGCTCGGATTTACAAGCTCTTCGCCGCCTCGATCACGTGCTTGGCGTCGATGCCGCGTTCTTTCATCACTTCGGCACCGGGCGCGCTTAGGCCGAACTGATGCAGCCCGACTACTTTTCCGTCGAGGCCGACGTATTGATACCAAACGTGCGGAACGCCTGCTTCGATCGCGACGCGTTTGCGGCATGATTTGGGCAGAACTTCTTCGCGATATTTTTCCGATTCGCGTTCGAAACGTTCGAAGCACGGCAGAGAGACGACGCGAACGCCGTCGCCTAACTCTTTCGCGGCAGCTAACGCGTGCTGCAATTCGCTGCCACACGACATGATGATGAGATCGAGTTTGCCTTTTTCTTTTTGGGCGACGTAACCGCCCCGCAAAACTCCTTCGCGCCGCAGTTTCACATCGACATCGTTCAGTATCGGGACGACCTGACGCGTGAGCGCAAGCAACGTTGGCCCATCGGTTCGTTGCATCGCGGCAACAAATGCGCCTGCTGTTTCTTCGGGATCGGCGGGACGAATGACATCGATGTGGGGCATTAAGCGAACCGAGCTGACCGTTTCAACCGGCTCGTGTGTCGGACCGTCTTCGCCAACGCCGATCGAGTCGTGAGTAAAAATGTAGATGTTCGGCAAACGCGACAGTGCGGCAAGACGAATGGACGCGCGGCAATAATCAGTGAAAACCATAAAGGTCGCCCCTGACGCACGGAAAATTCCGTGATACGAAATCCCGTTCAGGATCGCGCACATGCCGTGCTCGCGGATGCCGAAGTGAATGTTGCGACCTTTTGGATTGTCGCGCGTGAAATCGCCGCCGTCCTTGATGTAGTTCAACGTCGATCCGTGCAGATCGGCGCTGCCGCTCATGAGCAACGGCATCGCTTGCGCGATCGGTTGCAACGCTTCACTGCCCGCTTTGCGCGTCGCCAGTTTCGAGTCTTTCGGAAACTGTGGAATTTTGGATAAAAGATCGACGGGAACTTTTCGCTCGATTCCGTCATCGAGCATTTTTGCTTTGTCAGGATTTTTCTTTCGCCACTCGCCGTAAGTTTTTTCCCAGCGATCGTAATCGGTGAGCAACTTCTTTTTGTGCTCGGCGAAATAGTCGCGCACTTCTTGCGAAACGAAATAATGCTCGTCGGGCAGGCCGAGGCCTTTACGTGCGGCATCGACATACGGCGCGCCGGCTTCGCCATGCGCCTTGTAGGTGCCCTCCACCTCCGGCACGCCTTTGCCGATCAAAGTGTGCGCAATGATAAATTGCGGCCTGCCGTTGTCGCGTTCCTTCGCGATGTTTAGCGCATCGAGAAACGCTTGCATGTCGTGGCCGTCAATTTCCTGGACGTCGAAGCCATAGGCTTTAAATCGCGCGCCAGTGTCTTCGCTCTGTGTCGCCTTCGCTGGCGCGTCGAGCGTAACGGCGTTGGAATCGTAAATCAGGATTAAGTTATCGAGGCCGAAATGCCCGGCGAAGGCGATTGCTTCCGAGGCGACGCCCTCCTGCATGCAGCCATCGCCGGCCAGACAGATGCAATGCTGATCGAAGATGCGGTGCTCGCCAGTGTTGAATCGCGCCGCCGCCATCTTCATCGCCACCGCGATTCCGACCGCGTTACCAACGCCTTGTCCAAGCGGACCGGTCGTGCATTCCACACCGGGCGTTTCGCCAAATTCCGGATGCCCGGGTGTCTTGCTATGCAATTGCCGGAAACGCTTAATTTCCGACATCGGCAGATCGTATCCGCTCAGACGCAGCCAAGCATAAAGAAACATACTGCCGTGACCGGCCGAAAGAACAAAATAGTCCCGGCCGATCCAGCGCGGCTTGTCGGGATTGTGTTTCAGAGCATACCCATAAAGCACCGCGCCCATTTCGGCGCAGCCAAGCGGCAATCCCAAATGTCCGGATTTCGACGCCTGCACCGCGTCCATGCACAAACCGCGGGCTTCGTTTGCCGCCCGAGAGAGGATTTCGATATTCAAACTCATGCCGCGTTTATAATCATGGCGTGGACGGAAGGGAAATGATTTTGGGCAATCCCTGATCTTGCTTTCTTTTGAAAAGATCGCAGTGATGAGTTTGCGAACACAATCGAGGCGATGAATCAGCCATTACTTCTCCACGTCGTCGAGCGGCTCGAAACTTTTCTGGGCAAGTTGCCCGCCACCATTCAAAAACCAATCCTCAGCGAACTGACGCCTCTCAAAGAATTGTTTCTGCAACAACGGCCGCCGCGGTTTCTTTTCACGGGCTCACACAAGCCGTCTCTCCAGGAAATTGTGGGAGCACTTTTCGCCTGGGCCGACTCCGCTCAAATGCGCGATGCTCTGATTGCACTTTATCGCTGGCAGGATGTGAACTTGGCTGAGACAGGCGTCATCTCGATTCTCGATGCGCGGGGTGCGGATGAGTCGGCCGCGGCCCGGGTTCAAGAGGAACTCAAACGCCAAGCCGCAGACATTATTTTTTTCGTGGACGACGGCGAAGACACACGCGGGCCGCGAAAGCGTAATCTTGATGATTTAATGGCGTATCTCAATTGGAACGAGACCGGGCCAGCCAAGACGAAAATCATCGGCCTTGGCGTTGGTTTGGAATCGAGAAAAGCGCGACTGGAAGAGGCACTCACTGAGAAGCCCGCGATACGCCATCGACTGCTCCAAGTGACCGATTTTTCCAGAGCCTCCGACTCATCGGCGAAGCAAAGCGCCGGAGCGCAGCAGTTGATGTCGATCCTGGCGCGCGAATTGCCGAATCAGGCCCGGATCGAGATGATCCGAATATCACGAGATCGAGAAGCGCAACGCGAGGTCGCTCAGGTCCTGGTCAAATCCACAACCGCGATTTGCGCGGCGATCGGCGCGCAGCCGATTCCATTGGCCGACTTGCCGATCCTCACCACGCTCCAACTGGTGATGGTTTCCGGAATCATGCACATAAGCGGACGCGAACGGAGCTTGCGAGCCGCCACTGAGTTTATCGGAGCGCTGGGCGCAAACGTTGGCGCTGGAATGCTTCTGCGCGAAGGCACTCGCGCGGTGCTAAAATTTTTTCCCGGCTGGGGCAATGTCGTTTGTGGAATGGTGGCCGGGGCGGGAACCTATGCGATTGGCCGGGCGGCCACCGTTTTCTTTCTCGAGGGCGTCTCACTGAAAGACGCGCGCCGAACTTACCTTGCGAGTCGCAAAAAACCAAGATTGCCGACCGCACAAGAATCTGAAAAACCGGCAAAACCTAAAAAATTGCTCGCCGGACGGAGCAAGCTTCGGCGCTCAGGAGATCGATGAATAACTTGTGAATAAGATCACTCGTACGGCGCGTTTTGTTCACACGATTTTGTGAACAAGTTGGCGAATTTCCCGCGACGGTCGCGGGGACCGTCGATGTCAAAATGAAGCTCTCGGAGATCACCGCAACGCTTCGAGATATCCGCGTTTCCCCGGTCAGAAGTCTCGGCCAAACTTTTCTTCACGATCAAAACCTGGCGCGCTGGATCGTCGAGCAAGCCAATCTGACGGATGAAGATTACGTCATCGAAATCGGGCCGGGACTGGGAGCGCTCACCGAGTTTGCGCTCGCGAAAGGCACGCGCGTTCTCGCCATCGAGAAGGACGCGCGCCTGACTAAATTCTTGCGCGAGAAATTCCCGGATCGACAATTGGAAGTTCTGCATGGCGACGCGCTGCGCTTCGATGTGCGGGCGCTTTTTGCGCAGCGGCGAGTGAAATTGTTAGGCAATCTTCCTTACTACATTTCGAGTCAGCTATTGATGAAGTTCGTGACTTATCCAAGTCCCATATCTCTGTGGCTGTTTATGTTACAAAAGGAAATGGCGCGACGGTTTTCAGCCGCTCCATCGACGAGTGATTACGGCGCGCTCACCTTGCTGGTGCAACTGCATCATCGCGTAAAATATCTCCGCACCATCCCCGCGAGCGTTTTTCTTCCGCGACCGGAGGTCGATTCAGCGCTCGTTCGAATCACGCCCCGCGATCCGGAAGAACTTCCAGTATGTGACCACGAATTATTCGCCGCGCTGGTGCGGCGCGGATTTTCCCAGAGACGAAAACAATTGGGGAAATTGCTTCGCCAAGATGTAGATGACTGGGAAAAAACTGCCCGAGCGCTCGGCTTGGATCGGAAGGCACGTGCGGAAGCCCTCTCCCTGCGGGAGTGGATCGCGCTAACCAATCACGTGCGCCCGTTGGAGCCTCCAGAGCTGCGCGCGAACGATGCGGAGCGCTTTCCCATCGTGGACAAGAGCGATCGGCTTTTAGGCGAAGCTTCCCGTGCCGAAGTGCATGGGGATAACTTGCGCCACCGCGCCGTTCACATCCTGATTTTCAACGATGCCGGCGCAGTTTATTTACAAAAACGTTCGCGCTGGAAAGATCGGCATCCTCTTCTGTGGGACTCGAGCGCTGCCGGTCACGTTTGCGCCGGAGAAGGATATGACGAAGCGGCGAAACGCGAGTTGCAGGAAGAGCTCGGAATCAACGTTCCGCTTGAAAAGGTCCTTAAGCTCCCCGCCTCGGCGCGGACCGGGCAGGAGTTCATCTGCCTTTATCGCGGGCTGCTTCGCGGTGATCCCAAACCCAATCGAAGCGAGATCGAGGCCGGTGTTTTTTGCAGTCCCACTATCGTCGAGGGCTGGATCGCAGCGCGACCGGAGGATTTCGCGCCAGGTTTTGTAGAATGCTGGGGAGCGTACGGCAGAAAAAAACGCGCTTAGCGTCCGCGCTGTCTCGAAGATTTTCGCCGACGCCGTTGCGTTATCGCTCTCAAGCCGCCAACTCTCCGCTTGGCCAAACCGCGCGTGGCCGTGCGTTTGAACTTCCGCGCCGCGCGCCGCGCCGCTTCTTTCCCGCCGTAAATGGTGTCGCTAAACATTTTCGTTAACACTTCCGTTCCGCGAAGAAAATGGACCTGAAAACCGTGCGTCTGTTTTTTCGCGCGCGTCTTCGTGTCAATGCGCCGGATGTTTGGTTCTGAATCAGGATTGGTCCGTTTGCGCATGAAACCTCGCCTAACCAGTAACCGAAACGTCGCGAGAATCAACGGGCAGCTGCCGGTTTATTAATCGGCGTCTCTTTCCCGGGCGGAGGCAGATTCCAAGCTTGCCATTTCTTGCCAAATTCTGCGGCAGGCAAGAGCGCGTAACAAGGGTGCCGCGGTGCCCGCAGCCAAGTGACGATTCTCACGAGGTCTGGCTCCGCCATGGTTGTGCAACCCGTCGTCGGGCGATTCACTCCGCGGCGAATATGAAAAAAAATAGCGCTGCCTGCGCCGGGGACTGGCGGGTCAGAATTATGCCGGATCTCGATGAGCCAGCGATACGCGAAATCGCCCGAGCGCATTTTCTCGTGCGTGTAATTATCCGGCGGGTTGTTGGGATCGATGACGACGTGCCGGTTGTAATTCGGTGAGCGCGGGTCGTCGCTCCAGACGTCCACTTCGGTCACTCGATGATACGGATAATCGGCTCCGGCCGGTAAATTCGGATCGTAACCAAAAACTTCGCCGATCTGGAAAACACCAGCGGGCGCGCGACCGTCGCGCTCTTTCTTGCGAAGGCCGGACTCATTCTGACCAGCCAGACCTGTTCCCCAGGCAACGCCATTTTTGCCGAACAGGACTGGAAATGAAGGCGCGACAGCCGCCCAACTGCCGCCGGGTGGTCGCTCGAACAATTGAAGTTTTCCGCGCATTGAATTCCAATCCGGCGCGATGCCGACAACGAGCTGCGTGCAATCATCCGGCACACCGTCGGCATGTGCATTGCTGGTCAGCAGGAACAGGGAATAGATCAGCGAGCGGCGCAAAATCGACATAAACGTTTCCAAACTTAGACGCGCATTCTATTGATTCTGTCCAACCCGTTTTTGTCGTGAAGAAATATCTCGCTGTTTTGCTCATCATCGCCGGTGTGTTTGCCAGCTACGCCCCTGCGCTGCGAGATGGTTTTGTCTGGGACGATACGGCTTTAATTCTCCGCGACCCTCTCATTCGGAGCTGGCGGCTGATTCCGGAAGGGTTCAATCACTTTCTATTTGTTGACGCGACTGCGTCGGATTTTTACCGGCCGCTCCAGCGCCTCACTTACACGCTCGATTACGCTGCCTTCGCGTTTCGACCGGGACCTTACCATGCAGCCAGCATTCTTTGGCACGCCGCAGCGGCCATCGCACTATTCGTTTTTGCCGAGGAACTCTTGCTCGCATTCGGAATTGAACGACGAAAGCGTCTCTGGATCACATTCCTCGCCGTACTGGTGTGGGCAATTCATCCGGTAGAGAGCGCGGCCGTGGCTTATGTTTCCGGTCGGGCCGACCCGCTGGCTGCGACGTTTGGTTTTTTCGCTCTTTATTTGTTCCTTCTTAGCCTGCGCACGATCGGCAGGCGCAGATTATTCTTTCTCATCGGCGCTGGCGTTGCACTTCTCCTGAGCGCGCTGAGCAAAGAGACCGGATTAATTTTTCCGGCAATCGCGATCGCGTTTCTTGTTCTCAGGAAAAATTGGATCGAGATGTGGAAAGCGGTAGCGGTCGCTGCATTCGTCTGCGTGATTTATTTTAGCTTGCGCTCGGCAGCCGAACACATTCCCCCGCCCGCCTTGAGCGCGCCTGCGCCTTCACTCGTTAGGCCAATCATCGTCGCGCGTGCAGTCGCCGAGTATGGCGGGCTGATTTTGTTGCCGCTCGATCTACACATGGATCGGGACGTGGAGACTCATCCGAGCGGCTTCACCCAGCAGAGTTTAAGCGGAGCGGCGCGGCGGGAGCTTCAGACCCTCCTCGGAATCGTGCTGATTGCCGCCGTCACCTACTGGACGGTGCGCGCGCGCAAACGCAATCCGGCGGTGTTCGTATGCTTACTGTTTGCGGTGATAAGTTATTTGCCGATTAGTGGAATCGTCGCCTTGAATGCGTCGGTTGCTGAGCATTGGATTTATTTGCCGAGCGCATTTTTCTTTTTGGCAGTGTCTATCGAAATCGGCACGTTGGAACCGACGCAATGGCGCCGAAGATCGACAATCACATTTGCGGCCTTGCTCTTGTTTATCGTCTGGCTTGCGTTTCTCGGTGCGCGGACATTCATCCGCACCTTCGACTGGAAGGATCAGCGGACATTTCTTAAACGAACCATCGTCAGCGGTGGCGACTCGGCACGCATGCTGATCAACCTGGGTGACTTGGAATTAAGCGAGGGAAAACTGGAAGACGCAGCTGTGCACTTGCACGCCGCGTTGCAAAAAAAACCGGAACAACCGTTGGCGGTGATCAACCTCGCAGCGGTGGCGCTGAAGCAGAACGATTTCAAGGTTGCGCGCGAACAACTCCAGCGCGCAACTAAGATGCCGCTCGTGGAAGCGCAGGCACACGAACTTCTCGCCGTTCTCGAAAACAAGGAGAACGGCCGCATCGATTTGTTGCGTCTGCGGCTCGCGGCGCGGACCGGTCCGCCGAATTGGTCAATCGAGAAACGCTACGTCAAAGTGCTGGATGAAAGTGGCGCGACCGAGCAGGCGATTACCGAACTGCAAGCCTGTTTGCGCACTCAATGGTACCGGGCCGAAAGCTGGCAACTGCTCAGTGAATTAGAGACGAAGGCGGGACGCGCAGACCAGGCGGCAAACGCGCTCGTCCGCGCGCGCGCCTACGATGTTCACCTCGACGCACACGGCGCCGAGCGATAGCAGTTTGCCCGTAAGATCGAAAACTATTGCGGTCGCGCAGTTGCTTCTTCCACCGCAGCGGTATCGGCGGCAAGATATTTCACACCGGCGAGCCAAGCCAAGCCGGAGGCGAAAATTATTGCCGATACAAACAGGAACGCGACATGCATGCTCGTGTGACCGGCAATGTAACCCAGCATCCAAAAAGCTTGCACGTCGCCTAACAAATGAATGACAAAAATGTTTACAGCAAACGCGGTCGCGCGCACAGCCGGCACTGAAACATTTGCCAACGCCGTGTTCGACGGGCCCGTGTTCAGAAAGAGGAAGAAAATTGCGAGGAACATTGCGATCCAAGCGGCTGGAAAGGGGATGTACAGACTTGCAACGAAAATCGGAGCGGCAACAAGCATACCGATTCCGGAGACCCAAAAATACGAGCCGGGAAAACGCGGCCGCATTTTATCGGCAACAATTCCGCCGATCAAGGTGGAGCTCAAACCGGCAACCACGGTGATCAAGCCGAAGATCGTCCTTCCTGCGGTTGGGCTTTGATTTCGATAGCTTAGATACGCCGACACCCAGTAACCCAATCCACCGGCTGCGAAAGTCATCAATGTTTGCGCAATACAATTGATCAAATATGAACGCGTCCGAAAGAGTTTTAAGTAATCGGCTAGGCGACGGCGCGCTGTTTTTTGCACGAGATGGTGCGGTGTGACGCGCGGATCACGTTGCCAAAAACAAAGCAAACCGAGTAACAACCCCGGCGGAGTGACCATGTAAAATGCCCAACGCCAGCCAAGATGTGAGCCAACCAACCCACCAATTACATAACCAAGCGCGCTCCCAACTGGAATCGCCGCGCAAAAAATCGCCATTACATGTCCGCGCGTTTCGAGCGGAAAAAGATCGGACAAGATCGTGGGCGCAGCCGGACCGTAGCCTCCTTCTCCAATCCCGACACAAACGCGAGTCGCAAAAAGTATGGCGAACGTCGCCGCCAAGCCCGAGCCGCCGCTCGCCAGACTCCACAAAACCACAGCGACACCGACGATTACCCAACGCGATATCCGGTCGGCGAGAAAACCCAGAAGCGGTGCGCTAATCATGTAGGTCAGGAGAAAAGCGTCGCCAAGGCCGCCTGTCTTCGTCATTGCGTTCGCGTCAGTCGGCGCGAAAAATGCCGCGCGAATGTCGGGCTCGAGCGCGGCGAGGATTTGCCGGTCGATGTAATTGAAAAGATTGATGCCCAGAAGGAGCCAGAGTGCGGCGCGCGCGCCGGGCAGTGGTTTTCCGGAACTGGGTTCCATCGACAATTGCCGATTGCAGTTCGCGGCGCACTGATTGTAAATCATAAACCATGCCCTCGTTGTCGGCCGGCGAACGCGCGCTTCGCTTCTTTGCTGGCGCGTTGGTGCGCTGCATTTACCGAGTCACTGCGCTCGGCGTTGAGCATCTCCCGCAAGGCGGGTTTCTGCTTTTGCCAAATCATATCACCTGGGTCGATGCGATCGTTCTGCAAATCGCGTGTCCACGCCCGATCTGCTACATCATCGACCAGGAATTTTATCACAAGCCGCTCCTCAAGCCGTTTCTCCGTCTGGTGCGTTGCATCCCGATTGATACGCGGCGTTCGCGCTCCGCCATTCGCGCTGCGACGGACAAAATCGCCGAGGGCGAAGTTGTTTGCCTTTTCCCTGAAGGTCAACTCGAACGCGCCGGTACGCTGCTAGGTTTGCGGCGCGGTTACGAACTAATTGCGCATCATGCAAACGCGAAGGTCATCCCGGTCTGGCTCGACCAACTTTGGGGCTCGATCTTCTCCTTCCAAGGCGGACGTTTCTTCACCAAATTGCCGAAGCGAATCCCCTACCGCGTCACGGTTGCCTTCGGCAAACCCCTTTCCGCGGACGCCGCGGACATCGCCAGGGTCCGCGAAGAATTGCTCAAGCTGGGCGAATCTTGTTTTAGACGGAGACCATCATTAGATCGACATCTTGCCGAAGAATGCGTCCGCGGATTGAAGAGAAGGCCCTTCGCGACCGCGGTCGTCGACGGACTCGATCACAGCGTTTTAAGCCGGTCGAAATTGCTTGGCGCCGCCGCAGCCTTGAGCCGTCTCTTTCGTAAAGAGTTTCCCGATGGGCGAATCGCCATCGTCTTGCCGGCAAGCAAGGGATCGATGGTGGCGAATTTGGCCGTGACGCTGGCGGGGAAAGTTCCTGTCGATCTTAACTTCACGATTGGGCGCGCGGCCAATGAATCCTGCATCAAACGCGCGAACCTGCGCGTCGCAATCTCGGCCACGCAATTCATCGACCGGATAAAAGATTTTCCGTGGCCCGATCGCGTCTTGAAACTGGACGAACTGATGCCGCGCCTGAAACGGCAAATCGTTTTCTGGTGGATGATGTCGATCTTAGCTCCGGCGGGATTATTGTTGCGGCTTTTGCAAATTCCAAAAGGAGGCGGTCACGCAGAAGCAACCCTACTCTTCACAAGCGGAAGCACAGGCGAACCAAAAGGGGTCGTGCTCAGCCATCGCAATATCGTCGGCAATGTCTCCCAATTCCGGGAACTTCTCGACGCGAAAAAGAACGACGCCATTCTCGCGTCGCTCCCGTTCTTTCATAGCTTCGGATCGACCGTGACTCTGTGGTATCCGCTCATCGAAGGGGTGCGCATCGTCACTTATCCGAATCCGCTCGAAGCGGCCAAAAACGCGGCATTGATCGAGCGCTATAAACTGACATTGCTGCTGGCAACCCCGACGTTTTTGCGCGGCTATCTGCGCAAAGTCGGGCCGCACCAGCTCCGCAGTCTGCGGCTCGTCATCACCGGTGCGGAAAAACTTCCTCTCGATCTTGCCAAGGCGTTCGAGGAGCGATTTAAGCAAAGAGTTTTTGAAGGCTACGGACTCACCGAAACCGCGCCGGTTGTGAGCGTGAATTTGCCCGAGCCGCAACCAACAAAGCCTGGCGAACAAGTTCAACCCTCGGCCCGCCTCGGCTCAGTCGGCAAAATGGCGCCCGGCATCGCGGCCGAAATCCGCGAACCGGAAACCGATCGCAAACTTTCGTTGCACGAGACGGGAATGCTTTGGCTGCGCGGCCCAAATATTTTCGAAGGCTATCTCCACGCTCCGGAAAGAACCGCGGACGTTTTGCGCGACGGCTGGTTCAAGACTGGCGACATCGGCCGATTCGATGAAGACGGATTTCTTTACATCGAAGGACGTCTTTCGCGCTTCTCAAAAATCGGCGGCGAAATGGTACCGCACGAGGCGATCGAGCGAAAAATTGTCGATCTACTCGAGCTCTCTGGAAGAGACGAACGCATCATTGCTATCGTTGGCGCGACAGACGAGGCGAAAGGTGAAGCTGTGGTTCTGCTCAGCGCGATAGATGTCGATCTTGCGCAGTTGCGCGACAAACTTCGCGATGCTGGCGTTCCAAATTTGTGGATTCCAAAGCGCGTCCAGCGCCTCGAATCTATCCCCGTCCTCGCCTCCGGCAAACTCGACCTCAAAAAATGCAATGAGCTCGCGAGCGAAAAATAGTGGCGCAAGTCTCTGACTTGCGATCCAAATAAGAACGCAAGCTGGGAAGCTTGCGCCACTTTTTATGGGCCCATTGTTTCATTCACTGGCAAATCGCGTTGCCGCGCAAGCGATGAAGCTGCTGTTCGGGTGTGTCGCGCACGTTCGCGTGATACGGCGTAGAAATGCAAATCGCAACGGCGGGCTTCTGCTGGCGGGAAATCATATCAGTCACTTCGATCCGTTTATTATTTCGTCGGTCGTGCAGCGCAAGATCGACTGGATGGCCATGGCGGAATTTTTTCCGAATCCGTTGCTCGGGTCGTTCTTGCGAGCGGTCGATGCATTCCCAGCGGATCGACATCGCGCCGACCGCAAGACGATCCGCACCGCGATCGAGCGGTTGAACGAGGGGCGCATCGTAGGTGTTTTTCCCGAGGGCGGCATTCGGGACGGCGCGCGCTCGCTGCTCGAAGGCGCGTCGCTTCGGCCGGGCGCATCAACGCTCGCGCACATGGCCGGCGTTCCGATTCTGCCATGCGTCATCGTCGGCAGCGATCGCTTCTACTCGAAGAAAAGCTGGCTGCCGCTGCGGCGCACGCCGGTCTGGGTTGCTTTTGGCGATCCGATCCCGCCTTTTCCAGCCCTGGAAAAATCCGCCGCGCGTGAGCGGACCGAGCGTGAACTCGCTGCGGCGTTCAAACATCTCTACGCTGAGGTGCGCGAAAGATTTTCGCTCACGCCGGACGATCTGCCGCATCCGCCAAGGGAACGAATGATTGGTAGGGTCGGTGCGCTGCGCCGACCCCCGAAAGCTTTCGGGGCAGCGCGGCGTCCCTACCATTATCGCGCTCTGCCATTTTCGCGCTTCGCTGCAACCACGGTCGATTCGCTCGTGTGCGCATCGATGAATTTCGTCCAGTCGCGGCATCGACTGCATGCGCGCAGCCGCGATGAGATGGAGCGCTATGTGGCGGAGTGCGAGAAGGTCACACCGCATGATTTTTACGCTGCGCCGCGCGATGGCGAAATCGCGAGCGCAATCGGCGATGCTTACGGCGCAACAGCCACGTGGCGCAGCCCGGTCGATTCGAAATTTCCCGCGAACAACATCGCACGCGCGGATTTTTTTCCATGCGCGCGCGGCTGGAGCGCGCCGACGGTACTCATGCTGCACGCGCTCATGTCCGCGAGTCATGTTGGCTATCGCCGCTGGGCTGCGCACTTCAACGAACTCGGCTGGAACGCTTGTTTCGTGCACCTCCCCTATCACTATTCGCGCGTACCGCGCGGCTACTGGAACGGCGAACTCGCGATTACCGCCGATCTCATCCGTAACGCCGAGGGCCTGCGCCAGGGCGTGATCGAGGTGCGGCAATTGATGGTGGCGTTACGCGAGCGCGGCAGTGGCGAGTTTGGCGTACTCGGCACGAGTTATGGCGGATGGATCGGCGCACTCCTCGCAATAGTCGAGCGCGATTTTCGTTTCGTCGCGTTGATGGCGCCGATCGTAAACGTCGAGCACGCGATTTGGGAAAGCCCGGCCTCAGCTTTCATGCGGCGGGAGTTACGCCGGGCGAAAATCGAGCCGTCGCTTGTGGCGCGGCATTTTCATCTCAGTTCACCCATGCACAACGAGCCGTTGTGCAGCGCGCAGCGCGTGTTGTTTGTGGCTGGCGAATTCGATTTGATCGCGCGTCCGGCAGACATCGAGAAGATTCAGCAGAAATGGCGCGGCTCAGAATTGCTCCGTGTGCGACAGGGACACTTTGGCTACCGCATGTTGCGGGAAACAATCGGGCGGTTGAAAGAGCGAGGGCTTTAGGCCGCGGCGGTTGCTCGATTGATTCCAAGAAATTCTAAACTTGGCGCAAGGCCGCCGAATGCCGCCTTCGCGAAAACATTGTGCCCCTCGACAGATGGATGCCAGCCATCTATGGCGTGAATCACTTCGACACGACTGAGATCGACTTTTGCTAACGCGTCGGAATATCGCACCTGCATGTTCGGGACTAGGCGAATCAGATTGCCTCGATACGCCGGTCGCATGGAAATGAAATATTTAAAATCGGTTCCCAGATAAGGATACAGTTTCGGATTCTTCGCTCGTAACCCTTCGGCGATTGCGCGGGCTTTAAAAAATGATTCGAAATCGACGAGACCGTAAACCACGATCGCCACTCGGTGTGGTTCGATTCGCGCGCGCGCGATGAGCCGTCGTATTTGCCGAGTGTAGTTTTCCCGGAAGTGTTTGCTGAGCCGCGGCAATCGGTTTTCCGGATGCTCAAGTTCATCCCGAGGGCATCGCCACGCCCAATCCACGTTGTTGTGGCCGATCCAAATCAGAATCAGATCGGGGAATCGGTCGCGCGACAACAATTGAGTGACTTGCCCGGAAAAATTGCGGGTGCGAAGGATTTTGCGGAAAAAATTTTGTCGATCTCTCCCATTGTCGACCACAGCGCCGAGTCCGCCATATTCCGTAGCGACAAGCGGTGTGAGCTTGGCGAGTCTTTCGAAGACGCTGTAAACGCTCTCCGGCGAAGGGTCGACCCGCTTCGCGTCCGGAGGACAGCCGATTCCAAGAACCGGCTGGGTCGCCCAGCTCCTTCGTGTGATCTTCATTCGCGAGCGGTATTCAAGAGAGTGAAGGAGCTGCCCGCCGGAGGCGGGTTCGGCGCCGTTAGGAAACCAATCATTGCCACAGTATCTGCGCGCCCGCCAAAACGTGCTCAGTGCGGATGAGACATAAACATTGCGAGAGAGACTGTCGCCGATCATCGCGATATGCGGCAGACGCGCTACCAATTGGGCAGAATTGATCCCACCCTTTTTATACTCAAAATAATCTGCGCAAAAGCGGCATTTCAGGTTGGCTATTCGCTGCAAGCAATTTGCGCTGATCGCCGCAGCAGATTTCACAAAAAGAATTCTTAATCCAGCCAATCCATCGCAGTGAGGAAGCGACGGAACTCGGCGTCTTCGCTGGAGAGAGCGGGAAGCCATTCGCCGATCGGTTCGCGTTTCCACCAAGCGCGATCGCCGGGCGGCGCGAATTGGTAGCGATAAAGGCGTGCCCGGATGTAATGCGGGGGCGCGTTGGGAAATGGATTGTTAGCCAGGAGCGAGAGCGTGCCGGGATCGTTGTGGAGAAGTTTCCAGACGAAATGGAGCGTCCACGGATATTCAGCCGGTGATGCCATGGCGGCGAACCAGATTTGCCAGTCGATCCGTGGCTGATACGGCGCGATAATCGCCGGACGCCGATTGGGATCACCTGGTTTGGCTTTGAATTCGTATTCCCTCCACTTCGTGTCGCCGGTGATGAAGGCGTCATCGGTTCCTTCGAAAATGATTTCGGGACGTTCGCGGCCGACGCTGCCGAACGCACCATAAGTGTTCACGAGATCGAGCGGATCATAGGAGTAATTCATCAATTGCCGCCCGGAAACGAGATTGAGCACCGGCGCGATGCTCAAATACACAACCAAGATCGACAATACGATCGCGATAGTGTTGTTGATCCGCGACGGTTCCGATTCCTGCGCGGCTCGCTCGGCCCGCCTAACGAGTGATTTCGGGAGGACGCGACCAAGGAATGTGTCGTCGAAGCAGGCGAGGAATGGAATGATGGTGATGTAGTTCAAAAACGAAAGATTGCCGCTAATGATGAGGATGATCTGAAAACTGACCAGCAACACGCCTGCGATGTGCCGGGCATGCCGTGGTCCGAATGAAAACCACGGCACGATCAGTTCTATGAAATGATTCCAGGTTGTTTCGACTTGATGAAACCAATGGGGCGCGAAATGCAGATAGCGGCTAAGCGGATTCGGGATCGGCTGCGTTTCGTAGTGATAGTATAGGCAGGTGAGATCGCGCCAGCACGGGTCGCCGCGCAGTTTGATGAGGCCGGCGCCGATCATGACGCGAAAACCGAGCCAGCGAAAAAGCCAGATGATAAGCAACGGCGGCCGGCATTTCGGAAACGGCCGGCCATCGAACAGCGGGCAAAGAAAGATCGACAAGAACCCAGTCTCGAGCAGCTGAATTTCCCAGCCATAGCCGTACCAAATTTGGCCGACGTGAACGATCGACATGTACATCATCCACAAAATCGCGAGAATGATCGCGTTCGCGTAACCGGCCAGAACAACGAGGGACAAAGCGAAACCTATCCACGAAAAGATCGGCAACAGATTATCGGAAAGTCCGAACCAAAACAGCGTCGGTACGCGCCACATACATTCAGTGCGCGAGCCCAATTGCGATTGTACAGCGGCGAGAAAATGATTCGCCGGCGTCAATCCATGCTCGCCGACGAGCGGAACGAGTTGTTGCGCCGCAACCAGAAACGCGACCGCATAAACGAAACCGAGCAGCCGCAGAATGATAAATCGCGTCAGCCAATAAGAATTTCCACGCGACAAAAGCCTTTCGAGAATATTCGCGAACACGTCGTCGAATAAGTTTCTTAGAATCTTTTAATAGACCGTCTTAGGCTCCTGTCCCGCGAGAATCTTCTGGAAGCGTGGATTGCTCCGCAGCGAATCCCACTCCCAGCGCAGGCGAAGATCAGCGAGTGTAATACTCTGCGGAAAATCCGGCCAATCGAGCGGGCCGGGGATGGAGAGGAGACGCTCGACGAGCGGGATCGCCTGGTCTGGCTGGCCAAGGAGTGCATAAACCAGCGCCAGATTGGCCGATACCCTGGCGGAAAAGAATGCGTTGTGGCTTTCCAGCTCGAGTTCGACGGCTCGACGCCCTTCTCGGATGGCATCCTCCTCCCTGTGCATGTAGGCGTAGAGCAATCCTAGTCGAGCGTGACGGGATGCATCATCGGGATCGTCGCGCACCCACCCTTCGAAACCTGGTGCCGCCGCTGCAAAGTAGCGCTGGGCCGATTCGACGTCGCCGCGGGCTAGGACGGTGCGGCCTTGGAAAAATGCTTTCGCGCCCTCGCCGGCCCGAGGGAAACCCGCCAAGGGGGAATCGGTCAAGATTTCTTCCGCGCTGGCGTAATCGCGCTCCAGCATGGCCAGGTCCCAGCGCGACTCAGTCACGATTCCATCGGGATCAATGCCGAGAGGAATGTTTTGCAAAAGTTTTCGGCCGGCGGCGGGATTGCCGCCGCGGAACACTTCGATGTAGGCCAGACTGATCCTGGCATCAGCCGAATCTGGCGCGATCTCCAGTGCGCGGTTGTAGCACGCGGTCGCGCCAGCCCAATCACGCACAAAAAGGTGATAGTCGCCAGCCCGTAGAAGCGCTTCGCGGTTACGAGGATCACGGTCTTGTGCGCGCTGAGTGGTTACGAGCGCTTCACGCCAGCGTCCTTGCGCGCGGTAAATTCCGCCGATGAGATAAAAGAGGTCGGGCTCATTGGGCGATGTGGCCGCGGCGATGGAAAGCTCCTTAAACGCTGCTGCGTAATCCTTGTCGACCCAATACAAACAGAGTCCCAGGGCCATGTGGGCTTCCCCGAGAGATGGCGACAAGCGCAGCGCCTCTTCCGCCGCAGCGCGCGCTTTCGCTCTCAGGGCACGATTGGCAGACGGCTGGTGGGCAAGAAGGCTGTTCATAATGGAAAGCCGCGCGTGGGCCAGCGCAAATTTCGAATCGAGTGCGATCGCTTGCGCATAGAGTTGCTCCGCGGCGGTGACATCCTCGATCGATTGATTTACAGCTCCTTCGCGCCCGCGAGCCTTTAGGTAAAGCGCATAGGCCCCGGGATTGTTCGTAGGCTTGGCCGCCGCGCGCGCCTTTTCTTGAGGACTCAGTGTGGCGCCCACAGCTGTAGCGATTTCCGTGGCCAGGTCCCCCTCCAAGGTAAGCGAATCGGCCAGCGTACGATCATAGTTCTGCACCCAGATGAGGCGATCAGTTTGCGCATCGACTAGTTGCACCGAAACGCGCACGCGATCTCCCGAACGGCGGACACTGCCTTCCACCACGTTACTGACACCCAGTTGCTGCGCGATTTCTTTGAGAGTGCGCGTGATGCCGCTCTTGTACTGCATCACCGAAGTGCGACTGATCACTTTCAGATCCTTGATCTTAGAAAGATTCGAGAGCAACTCATCCTGAATTCCGTCGGCAAAAAGAGCATTTTCCTTTTCATCGCTCAGGTTCTCCAGCGGTAGCACCGCGATCGATTTTTCCGGCAACGGCGTCGCCGCGGACGCTGATGGCGCGATGTTCCTTGCCGAGTCGAAGGTCCATTTTTGGCGATTCACTCGGAGCACGAAGAACACCGCCGCGGCAAGCGCCAGCACCACGACGAGCGCAGCCAGTTTGCGGACGGAGCGAATGCCGCCGCGGTGAGCGAGCTTCGCGCGGCACAATTGCAGGGCTTCCACCAATTCCCGTGCCGATGCGGGCCGCTGAGTCGGATCCAGCGCGAGGGTGCGCCGCAGCATGTCGATTAAAGAAGCGGAGATTTTTCTCTCGGCCAATTGTTCGATTGGCAGATCGGTGTGTTTCTGACGATCACGAATTTCCTCAATCGTTTTGCCGGGATAGGGGACTTGACCAGTGAGCGCATACCAGAGCGTGACACCTAACGAATAAATGTCCGACCGCGCATCGGCCGGCGCGCTACCGAATTGTTCAGGGCTGGCGAAAGAGGGCGTGCCAACGAATCCGTCGTGCGTCAGGTCCATCTCTCCCGCAGGATCGGCGACTGCCTTGGCGAGGCCGAAGTCGATGACTTTGACTTCAAGTTCCTCCGTCGCAGCGTCGCCGCGCGTCAGCATAATGTTGCCCGGCTTCAGGTCGCGATGGATCAAACCATGGCCCGCCGAGGCCATCAATGCCCGTGAAACTTGGATCGCGATTCCCAAGGCCAGTTCCATCTTGAGCGGACCATCCCGCCGGACGCGCGCCTCCAAAGTCTCCCCTTCCACCAACTCCATTGCATAAAAGCAGCGATTAACCCCAGGTGGCGCGCCGAACTGAAATACGCCCGCTACATTTGGATGACGCAACGCTGCCGCCGCGCGCGCCTCGCGCAAAAAGCGTTCGCGCACCGCGCACGAGTCACCCGCCGAGGCCGGCACTTCGATTACTTTCAAGGCTACCGTGCGGTGCAGCACTTTGTCAGTCGCGCGATAAGTGACGCCCATCGCGCCGCGACCGAGTTCCCAGGAAGAGCCGTCTTCGCGCCGCGCGATCTCGAAATCGCCGAAGACCAACCAGGCAGGCGGCGGCGAGGAATGTTCGGCCGGATCATCGAGCCCCGCCCGCAACAGACAAGCCAGACATTGGGCCTTGATGTTCAAGCGTTCGCCGCAGACCGAACAGAACGTGGCGGCTGGCGATAGCATTTCCATGTGCGTCTCCCATCAACCGGCCGTCAGCACCCGTAACAGTTCGCGCAACTCTCCATCGACCTCTGCGTCAGTCTCTACCGTGCGGCGCACCTCGGCGCGTAACGCTTCTCGATAACGCGACCGCAGGCGTGTGATGTGGCTGCGGAGGGTTGACTCGATAGTGCCGAGCCGCTCAGCCAGGTCGGCATAACGCGGCAGCGGTTCGGCGCCACCGGTGAGAAAAATTTTCAATTCCTGGAAGAGTTTCTCTTTGCCCTCGGTCTTATAATCTGCCGACACCCGCTGCAACCCGGCGGCGACCAACGCCTCCGCCCAGCTGCGCTCGAAAATCCGGTCTTCACCGATCACATCCGTAGAGTTGGCATGGGTTTGGAAAAGCGACTCCGCCTCTTCGGCCTGCTCTTCCTCCAGCGGCAGAAAATCGTGCGCACCACCGCGCTTGAGCGTTCGTTCGCGGTCGGATGCGTCTGCGAGGAAATTCTTCAACGAGGCCAACAGGAAAGACCGGAACTTGCCCTTCTGCCGATCGGCGCGCGTGTATATCTTGTGTTCGATCAGATAAACGAAAAAGCTCTGCGTGCGGTCCTGGGCGTCGTGCACAGCATACCCGCGGCTGCGCACGAAACTGTAAAGCGGCGCCCAATAGATCTGGCAAAGCTGAGCGAGCGCGGATCGGGCAAGCTCCGGGTCAGTCTCGCTTCTTCCCGCCGCGATAATCACGCTCCAATGAGTCGGAGCGAATGGAACGCTCTGGCCATGGACAGTCCCCGGCAGAGGTGTCACTTGCCCGGTGTAACAGAGCCGCACGAAAAAGGCAAGCCGCAAGAAAAATTGGTAGTGGTACAGTTTGAAAATCTGAAATCTTGCAAATCCCTGTTCGCTCAAGCATAATGGGGACATGCCTAAGCGTTCAAGCAAGCCTGATCTGAATCAGATTGCCGCGCGGATAGTTGAGGAAACGACACGCGAAAAGAATCCGGCTGCGGTCGCGCTGGGGCGACTGGGCGGTCTAAAAGGGGGCAGAGCAAGGGCGGAAAAGCTCTCCTCAGCACAAAGAAAGCGGATTGCTCGCAAGGCGGCGGCCAAAAGATGGGGTGAAAAATTATAGCATACGAGTGATTTTCGATTTGACGCGCCGCATACGGCATGTGATGCTGCTCCTGCCAAACATCATAAAGGAGTCTTCACATGCCAACATCAGAACCGGGTTCCCAACCAAAAAAACCAGCTAAACCACAGAGCGCAGCGCGCTCTCGCCCCGCGCGCATTTTACCTACGTCGCGAATTGCGTTTGAAAACCAGTTAAATATCCTACGCGGATATGCGGCGGCCAGCGGCACTTCGTTAAAGCCTGTCACGAACGATGAAGTTGCAAAAGTGGTTGGTACGATCGCAAGTTCGACCATTTCCCTTGCCAACGCCTTTTTCGTCGATAGCGGACTCCTCTTGCGAAACGATCAGGCGCTTATGCCTAGCGAGCCGGTTATCGCCTTCGCCCGCGCATGGGAGTGGTCTGCGGCGACAGCCGGTCAAAAGCTCGCGCCCGTCTTACAGCGAACATGGTTCGCGGAACTTTTGTTTCCACTGCTGCGATTTCAGGCGCGGCCAGAGGAGGAAGTTATCAGCGAGCTTGGAGGTCATGCTAATGCCGGTACCGAATACCGCGCACAACTGAAAACTCTGATCGACTATTTGGAAGCAGCCAATTTGGTCAGACGTGACAATGGCTCGGTTCGACTGGTCAGTGCGGGCGCAGCGCCAGCCGCTGCTCAGGCATCAGAGCCTGCGAAGCGAGACGCAAGCACCGAAACAAGCGAAAATCGAGATACAAGAACGCTTGCGACATCCTTCGCACAAGCCACGCAGGGCATCATCAATTTTCATGTCGATGTGCGAGTGGACATGGCTGAATTCTCAGACTGGTCTGCTGAGCGTATTTCCGCGTTTTTTGGTGGCGTTGCCCAAATACTCGCCGCTAAGAGCGCCTTAGAAAAGGAGGCGAGCGGGGAATAAAAAAGAGCGCCGAGGGCGGAGTCTTTTGCCAAACATCATCCCTCGGCGCACAGAACTTTTCAGAGTAAATGGGGCCATGTCCCGGAGGCCGCCGCATCCTTCCCAGGTAGCCGGCGGGGGGTTCAACTCCCCCATGGTCCATCTACTCTTATCAGAGTATCTGTCAAAAGCATCGCCCGCGCCACAAAAAAGTTTAGGGCTAAACTTTCCTCTTGACTATGCTTGACCGCTCAAGCATAATGCAGGCATGAACAAATTGAGCACCGAAGAGCGCAAGGCGGTCGTTGCCGCCTTGGTTGAAGGCAATTCTCTGCGCGCCGTTACCCGAATGACCGGCGTTCATCGCACGACTGTAATGAGGCTTTTGTGCGATCTTGGCCGCGCTTGCTCGGAATATCAGGACAAAGCGTTTCGCAATCTTCGCTGCAAACGGATTCAGTGCGATGAAATCTGGAGCTTTGTTTTTGCTAAGGCTAAAAATTGCAGCGCGGAACAAAAGGCAAAAGGCGCTGGCGACGTTTGGACGTGGGTTGCCTTGGATGCTGAAACAAAACTCGTGCCGTGCTGGTTTATCGGTCAACGTCACGCGGGCGCTGCTTACCATTTCATGCACGATCTTAAGTCGCGGCTGGCAACTCGTGTTCAATTAACAACCGACGCGCATGGCGCATATCTGAGTGCCGTCGAAGATGCTTTTGGCGCTGAAATTGACTACGCGCAGCTTGTGAAAATCTACGGAGAAGCGCCGGAGGAATCGCAAACGCGCTATTCACCCGCGCAATGCATGGGCACGCGACGTGCAATTGTGAGCGGCGCTCCGAATCCCGGTCACATTTCGACCAGCTATGTCGAACGGCAGAATTTAACGATGCGTATGTCGATGCGTCGCTTCACGCGATTGACCAATGCGTTTTCAAAGAAAATTGAGAATTTGGAGCACGCGGTCGCGCTCCATTACATGCACTACAATTTCTGCCGGATTCACCAAACGTTGCGCGTGACGCCAGCGATGGAAGCGGGCATTGCCGATCATATTTGGACTTTGGAGGAAGTGATCGCTTTGTTAGAGTATTCATCGAACGCATGACGCGAAATCAGAAAAGCGGGCTTAAGGGCGCAGCGCTCTACGCTCTGCTTGGCTGCTTCCTTCTTTTTGTGTCTTACCGGGCGCAAACACAAGACAATGACGTTTACGGCCTCGTTTATGGCAAAGGTTGGATGACACCTCAAACTGGCTATTTCGTCGCAGCTTTGTGTTTCGCCGTTGCTGCTTACGCTATTGTCCTAGGATTCCGAGGAGGCAAAGACTGACAATCCCCGTTTCAAACTGTACCACTACCGAAAAATTACGATTTCCTGCAGCACGGCTTCCGGAATCCCTTTGGAAAGGGAAAGCAATCATTGCTTCGCAACCAACAACCAACAACCAGACACACAATTCACCATAAAAAAGGAAGTGGAGTTTGCGCTTGACAAATCTGATAGATCTTTGTGAAGTGCACACTCCTCGAAAGGGAAAACAGATATAAAAAAAATGAAGAACCAAGCAGTAACAATAGTCGCGCTGACGACAGTCTTAAGCGCGCTTGTGCTAGTGTCAGCGTTTGGAGCCAGTCTGCCGAACAACGTCTCGGTCTTTGCCACTGGATTGAACAATCCGCGCGGCCTGAAGTTTGGGCCCGACGGCTACCTTTATGTTGCCGAAGGAGGCATTGGCGGGGCAAACTCGACTGTCGGCTGCTGTGAACAGGCCGCCGGCGTAGGGCCATACACAGGTAGCGTCACCGGCTCGCGCATCTCCAAGATCAATGCCAACGGCGTTGTCACGACGGCGGTGGATAATCTTCCGTCCAGTCAGACAAATCCGCAGACTGGCAGTCTGGTTAGCGGCGCAGCCGATGTCTCCTTTATCGGAAACACCCTTTATGTCTTGCTCGCCGGAGCTGGCTGCTCGCATGATGTGCCCCAGGTGCCGGAGATGCCCAATGGCATCCTCCGCATTAATGCCGACGGCACCAGAGATCTGATCGCTAACCTGAGCGCGTTTGTGATGGCTTTTCCTGTCGTGCATCCCGACCCGGACGACTTTGAACCTGACGGAACCTGGTACAGCATGATAGTGACCCACGGTGACGGTAATCACCAGTATTTCTATGCTGTCGAACCAAACCATCAAGAGATCGATCGCATCTCCCCGACGACGGGTGAGATCAGCCGCGTCGTCGATGTCTCCGCAAGCTTTCCCCCACCCAACGTTACGAATCGCAACTGGGTCGGCCCGACGTCGATCGCCACCCGAGAAAATGACAACCTCTTCTTCGGCAACCTCGGTCCTTTTCCGATCGAGGCCGGCACCCAGCAGATTCGATCGCTGAATGTGCACAACGGCCAGTTCAGGGTTGTCGCCGAAGGCCTCTCCGCCGTTACCGGCGTTGCTTTCGACAGCCAACATCGAATGTACGTGTTGGAGATGAGCACATCGGACGGCGGCCCCAACCCTGGTGACGGTAAAGTGGTACGAATGAATCACCCAGACGGCGGGCCTCACGATCGCGATCAGACAGTGATTGCCGATGGACTCACCTTCCCCACGGCCATGACCTTTGGTCCAGACGGCGCGCTTTACGTTTCGAATTTCGGCTTTGGCTTCCCACCGGATGGCGAGGGGCAGATTCTGAAAATCACAGTGCCGCACTGAGCCGGTCCCAAGAGTAGCTTTTGGTTCTGCTCCGCTTTCAGGCTGCCCTACCGCTCTTTTTCGGTAGGGCGGCGCTCTGCGGAACCGTGAAGTCTCTTGCGCGTGGGTTTGTCGGGTTCAACTCCGAAAGCTTTCGCGAGCAGGCTAGAGTTTCGCCCTACCAAGTCACGTTAGAAGCTTTTCAACGCCTAACATCCAACGTCCAATTAAAGTCCCAGGACGGGAGAAAATTGAGCCGGCCTGAACCGAGCGACATAGACACGGACCCCACAGGGTTCGCGAGTGGGAGCGAGCGAATCAATCGAACTCCCATAACGTTTCAGAAGACGTCCAACGCTCAACGCCCAACATTCAACGTCCAATGTTCAATCAATCCGCGAGCAGGCTAGAGTCTCGCCCTATCAAGCCGGGTTAGAAGCTTTTGAACGCCCAACATCCAACATCCAACGCCCCAATTAAGGTGCCAGGGGAGAATTGAACTCCCGACCAACCCCGAATCCTTTCGGGGCTGCTCTCACCTCTGCAAGTGATAAATTGCGAGTTCAGGGCTCTTCCCTGACGATCCTTTCAGAATGTAAACCGAAGGCCTACAGAGAATTGCCAGGGGGGAGAATTGAACTCCCGACCAAGGGCTTATGAGTCCCCTGCTCTACCGCTGAGCTACCCTGGCATTGTGGCGACAAGATTCAATGGCACGCCGCCGGGTGTCAACGGCGCTGCCTTATTCCTTCGTTTTCGAAACATATGGCGCCAGATCTTTTTCCCGGCCGCGCAACGCCGCCATAAAACAGACACCATTTCTCTCTTGCACTACTCCTGTCCAACCTTCCTGCTCGACATAACGCCAACCCGAAAACTCCAAAGCGGCGCCGGTCTTGGCATTTCTTTCCGCTGGAAATAGAAAAAACTGCATTCGTTTTTCGATCACCCAAATTTGCGCCACGCGATGCCCTTCGTCGTCATCAAAGACCCGGCATCCCAATGTGCGAAAATCAGCAAACGCCGGTGGCACATCATAATGTTCGAGCTGGTGTTTCATAAAAAAGAGATCCCCCAGCGCGCCGGCGTCGGTCCTAACCGGATCAAGCAGGACCGATCGGGTGGAGGCTGCGACCATCAAAAGTTTCCGCGCGGTTTCGGCGCCGGGAAAATCATGCCGATGTTCAAGGAACTGAAGGACGAACACTCCCGCGATGACGGCGAGGGCAATGGCAACGGCCAGAACAGCCGGATTTTGCGCCATCTTCCATTTCCACTTGGAACGCGGGACCAAATTTTCGCTGGAAAACCATTCCCCAATCTCCGGCGGAATGGGAACGCTCTGGACCAATGCGGCCACGGCGCGGTCGAATCTTTGTTGATTGGCAAATTCGCCGGAGCCGCGAGCGCAGAAAACCGCTGCACGCATGGAACGGTCGTTCATCCGCTCCTCGCTGATTGGCGCACAGTTAGCAAGAAGACGTTGCCTGCGAGACAAGCGAGCGATTTTCATTTCGCCTCCTTCTGCGGAACGGTGGTATTCAGCCACGCTTGAAACTGGCGCCGTCCATTCGCCAGCAACCGGGAGAGTTCGCCGATCTTGAGCTCCGCTAACGAGAGAATTTCACGATGATTAAACTCATCGAGATAAAAAAGCGCGAGCGCCGTCCGCTGCGGTTCGGGCGCTGCCGAAATCCAGATCGCAAGCTGATTGACATCCAGCCGTTCGATTTGTGCCGGAGCAGAAGGAGAGAGGTCATGCTCCTGAAACTCGACATTCTCCGCCTGCAAACCGTGCTCGCTGGTCTCGAGACAACGCCAGCGCGCATCGCGAAAAAGCCAAAATGGATCGCTCGGAGTCTCTCCATTTGCGGAACGCAGCGTCGCCTCGTGCAACGTCGCCTGAAGGACTTCCTGCGCTCTGCGCGCGTCGCCCAGCATCAGGAAACAAAAGCGATAAAGTTGCGGAAGATTTTGCTTCGAATCCGGCACGCCAAAAATTTTTAACCGCTGGATGGTACGCGCCGAGGGGACATCGACAAGGGAGATATCAGGAAGAGGCGCTTTCCAAAGTGCCCTTTTGTTTCCTTCAATTTTCGGCGGTTTGGAACCGCCGCTGCTTGACGCGGTTAGGCGAACGTTTGAAGACGGCGCGCAACCTCTTCCGCATTGGCGCGAGTGTTGAACGCGGAGATGCGAAAATAACCTTCGCCTTGCGCGCCGAAACCGCTCCCAGGAGTGATGACCACATTTAAATCGCGCAGCATTCGATCGAACATCTGCCAACTCGATAGGCCATCCGGCGTTTTCACCCAGATGTAAGGCCCGTTCACGCCACCGTAAGCCTTCATGTCGATCTTGGCGCAAGCCTCACGCAGGATCGCCGCGTTGCCGATGTAATGCTCAATGAGCGCGCTCACCTGTTTGCGCCCTTCGGACGAATACAACGCTTCGGCGCCGCGTTGCACGGGATAACTCACGCTGTTTGCCTTTGTGCTCCAACGCCGATGCCAGAGCGGATGCAGTGGCAAACGGCGGCCGTCTTCCGTGCGTGCCAGCAACGATTTGGGCATGACAGTGAAACCGCAGCGAACGCCGGTGAAACCACCGTTCTTGGAAAAGCTGCGCAATTCCAGTGCGCATTCGCGCGCGCCGGGAATTTCGAAAATCGAATGCGGGATGTCCGGTTGCGAGATATACGCCTCATAAGCGGCGTCGAACAGGAGAAGAGCTTCATGCTCACGTGCGTATTTGACCCAGCGCGCCAGCTGCTCACGCGACGCGACCGCGCCAGTGGGATTATTCGGAAAACAAAGATAAACAAGATCGACATGTTCCTTCGGCGGCTCGGGAACGAAATTGTTTTCCGCGGTGCATGGCAGATAGACGATGCCTTCGTAGCTACCATCTTTTTTTGAGACGCCGGTGTGACCAACCATGACGTTGGTATCCACATAGACCGGATAAACCGGATCGGTAATGGCGACTTTGTTTTGGTCACCGAGAATATCGAGGATGTAACCGCAATCGCATTTCGAGCCGTCCGACACAAAGATTTCGTCGTCCTCAATGTCGATCTTACGATCGCGATAATCGAGCTGCGCGATTGTCGATCTTAGAAATTCATAACCCTGCTCAGGCCCGTAGCCACGAAATGTTTCGCGCCTGCCCAGTTCATCAACCGCGCACCGCATCGCTTCCACCGCCGATCGCGGCAGCGGCTCCGTGACATCACCGATTCCACATCGGATCAGTTTTTTCGCTGCCTCCGGATTCGCATCACAAAATTCGCGCACGCGTCGCGCGATCTCCGGAAATAAATAGCCGGCCTGGAGCTTAAGGTAATTCTCGTTCAGGTAAGCCATCGGGACGGAGTATTGGAGTAGAGTTAGAGAAATGAGAAGTCCACTACTCCATCACTCCACTACTCGGTTTCTCCATCCCTTTACGCAGGGTCAGTAATTCTTCGCCACCGCGTCCCAGTTCACAACGTTCCACCAGGCTTTGATGTAATCCGGCCGGCGGTTCTGATAGTTGAGATAATAAGCGTGCTCCCAAACATCCACGCCGAGAATCGGCTTGTTGCCGTCCATGAGCGGACTGTCCTGGTTCGGCGTCGAGATGATCTCGAGCTTGCCGCCCTTGTTTTTGATCAACCAAGCCCAACCGCTGCCGAAACGGCCGACGCCAGCGGCGGCGAATTTTTCCTTGAACGCATCGAAGCTGCCAAAGGTTGACTTGATGTCATCGCCGAGTTTACCGGAAGGCGTGCCGCCGGTTTTCGGGCCGATGATTTTCCAAAAGAAGGAATGATTCGCGTGTCCGCCGCCGTTATTGCGTACGACAGTACGGATGTCTTCCGGCACGGCCTTTAGATCGCTGATCAAATCTTCAACCGATTTCCTTTCCAGATCGGCTTTGCCTTTGATCGCGTTGTTCACGTTGGTGATGTAAGCCTGGTGATGCTTGGTGTAATGGATTTCCATCGTGCGCGCATCAATGTGCGGCTCGAGCGCGTCGTACGCGTAGGGTAATTTCGGTAATTCGTATGCCATAATAAGTACTGTTAGATCGGATCGACCCGAAGAACAGGATTTATTTTTGTCGGCTGTGCGGCTGCTCGCGACGGCGAGCCCGGCGGTCGCGCCCTACCGGTTGCAGCGATAGAAGCTCGGGCGATGCCCGAGACCACTGCGATAATTTACATAAGTCGCGAGCCCGAGCAGCGGGAAATTCTGGCGATACATGTCGTACTTGAGATAGAAAACTTTCGGGAATCCGGTGCCGGTGATCTGCGGCTCGTCCCATGAGCCGTCCGGTTTTTGCGAACCGAGCAGGAAACGCAAGCCGCGCTGGATACTTAGCCGGTCAAGATCCCCGCAAGCGCAAATGCCCATCACAGCCCAGGCGGTTTGCGATGCGGTACTTTCGCCTTTGCCTTTGAATTCGCGGGCTTCGTACGAGGCGCAAGTCTCGCCCCATCCGCCATCGTCATTCTGACAGCTCTCCAACCAGTCGCGTCCACGCAAAATCCAATCCCGTGTCATGTCCTGGCCGACGGCGCGCAGACCGCGGAGCACCTGCCACGTGCCGTAGATGTAATTGACGCCCCAACGTCCGTACCACGAACCGTCGTCCTCCTGCGTATCGATCAAATATTGAATCGCCTCCCGCACGCAGCGTTTCTTGGGATCGAAGCCGATGTAACCGAGCAACTCCAGCATTCGCGCCGTCAAATCGCTGCAAGTGGGATCGAGAATGGCATTGTGATCGGCAAACGGCATATCTTCGAGCCAACGCTTGGTGACGTCTTTATCGAATGCGGCCCAGCCGCCGTCGCGGCATTGGAAACTCAATTGCCAAGCGAGAGCGCGCCGGAATAATTCATCGAGCGATTGTCGATCTTTTGGCCGCACCAGCCGGAGCGCCATCAGCACCATCGCCGTGTCATCCGTGTCCGGGTAATAAACGTTGTTGTATTCGAATGCCCAGCCGCTCGCTTCGGGATGCGGATTGCTTACCGCCCAATCGCCGCGCACGCGCACTTCTTTGCCGATAAGCCAGGTGGCCGCTTTCTCCAGCGCCGGATGCTCGGCCGGAAAACCCGATTCCACCAGCGTGATGATGTTGATCGCCGTGTCCCAAACTGGGGAAAAACAAGGTTGGATGCGAAAATCTTCCGGATCGTCAACGAAGAGTGCGGCGAAATCATTTCTCGCCTTTTCATAAATCGGGTGCGTCTTCGTGTAACCGAGCGTGCGCAAGGCGATGAGCGAATTCAGCATGGCAGGGAAAACCGCTGCCAAACCGTCGCTGCCTTCGCCAACGCGCTCGACCATCCAGCGTTCCGCTTCTTCGAGCGCGACCCGGCGCAGCGGACGGAACGGCAGGTTGTCGATAAACTTGAGGACATGATCGGCGCGGAGGAAAAAATTTCGCCACGCGAAAAAGCGCGGATCCCGCGGCAAGGTGAAATCTTTGTGCTCGGTCCCGAGCGGGTAGAGCTCGTGCAGTTGTTTCAGCCCGGGCAATTCGCGCGTCGGTTTGAAATGATTGATGATGGCGAGCGGCACGAGCATGGCGCGGCTCCAGGACGACATTTTGTAAATGTGGAACGGTGTCCAGGCCGGCAGAAGAACCATCTCCACCGGGATGGCCGGCAGATATTTCCAGGGAAACTGGCCCAGGAGCGCGAGGTAAAGTTTGCTGAACGTGTTCAGGCGCGGGATGCCGCCAAGACGCAGAATGGTCGCACGCGCTTCCTGCATGAACGGCACGTGGGGCGAATAACCGGCGAGCTTGAGCGCGAAATACGCTTTGACCGATGCGTTGATCTCACTCGGGCCTCCGTAATAAATGTTCCAGCCGCCATCAGGCAGTTGGCGTTTTAGAATGTGACGCACGCAGCGTTGCTCCAAATGCTCGTCCACTTCGCCGAACCAATACATGAAAAGGACGAAGTCAGAACAAAGCGTGCTATCGACAATCAGCTCGCCGCACCAATGACCATCGGACCGCTGTTGTCGCAACAGGTTTCTCTGCGCGCGTGCGATCGCCTGCGAAATTTCTTCGTCGGTCGCGGAATAGGACTCCGCGACATCCGG